>MDTB01184265.1_pt1 | contig 40612 bp, 37 predicted proteins | sample 811161 | NCBI WGS metagenome assembly MDTB01 (sample SAMN05326650, study PRJNA326480) | marine metagenome | isolation source: seawater | place: Mediterranean Sea | collected 2009 | reverse complement strand
TTTCAGACGCATAAGAAAATCTAAGCTTTGGTATGTATCCGGTCTCCTCCAAAAGCGGCAGATAACTATAGGACTCAATATCACATTGGGCTCCAGGATAACGATTCCAATACCAGGTGCCGCCGAAGTCGCTACCGCTCTCAATAATGCGGAAATCACGGACATTGTTTTCAATCAGCCGAGTAGCGGTTAGCATACCTACCCATCCGCCGCCAACTATAATAACCTCTCGTTCATCCATCAGTGGCGCACGTTCACGCTTTTTGCTGTATGGATCCTCTTCTAAATATTTGTTGGAAAAAGGAGAATCATTTGATATCCGTAGGTATTGGGCCTCGGCATCTGGGCGAATGCGCTTTTCTCGCTCTTTTTCATAGCGCTGGCTGAGTTCATTGGGATCGAATCCCAGTGTTTTTTTAGATAGAGGTTGATCGATTTCAGCCATGTTTATTTCTTTATAAACTAACTTCCTTAGGTGTAACTTAATAAACGGCCATTAGCCTTGCGACTTGCCCAATAACCCATACTTTATACTTATAATTGTGATTGATAAAGACAATCATTTCATTTTTTCAAACGCAGTGGACGAAACTCGTTGGTAGAGTTTTTAAGTTATTGATTTAGGTAAGGAGATGTGGCCAGGGACAGAATCGAACTGCCGACACAGGGATTTTCAGTCCCCTGCTCTACCGACTGAGCTACCTGGCCAACAAAGTTGTATTATATAATACAAGTTTAAATTAATGTAATTTTTATTCTGGTTCTTGAAATTCGGCAGGTCTTTGGGAGCCTTCCCCAAAGAAAAACTTTTCCATTTCTGCTTCAAGAAATTTTCTATCTTTCTCCTCAATAGGTGTCAAACGATACTCGTTTATTAGCATGGTTTGGTGTCGCAACCAGTTTCCCCAAGCTATTTTGCCTATGGTTTCATAAATTTTTTTCCCCAGTTCTCCAGGATATGGTTGTCTATCAAGACCCTCTGTTTGTTCTCCTGTTTTTGCACATGTTAGTTGTTTTCCCAACTTTATTCTCCTTGATCTAGTAGCTCACTTGTAATTTTCGAAGCTATTCTTTTTACTAAACTTGAGGTTCCTATATTCTTGATTTCTAATAAATCACACCACATATTACCATTTTTTGGTGAGCCTAGCTTATCTTGTTGTCCTTTTACAATTGTTATATTGACATGACATTCTTTATTCGAAACCTTATAGATAAATGAAGTCAATTCTTTTTCAACAAAAAGGGTTAGAAATAATTTTTTTGAGCGCTTAAGAATCTGAGTTCGACTTTTAGACTCTGGCAGGTGCCACAGACCGCCCCAAAGCTGACTTTCTTTTTGTTTTTCTAATAATATCTGATTCTTTTGGTTTATAAATGCTGTTAGCCTCAAGATAATTTTTTTTGGGGGTTTTGTTTTGTTCTTTTTTGGAATAATGTCAGTTATATCCTCTATTCGTGCTCTACAAGAACTATGAAGCGGACATATTTCACATTTAGGGTTTGATTTAAAGCAGATTGTAGCACCTAAATCCATTAGTCCTTGGTTGTAATGACGAAATTCTTTGTTCGGTAAAGACGCCGTTGCAAGCTCCCAAAGTTTCTTTTCTGTTCCTTTTTCATTTAACGCGGACTTGATACCGAAAAAGCGGATTAAAATTTTTTTTACATTAGCATCTAAAATTACGGCTTCTTTATTTAATGAAAGAGAGACTATAGCGCCAGCGGTAGAACGACCGATTCCAGGTAATTCCATTAATCCTTCAACAGTAGAGGGGATTCGACCATTGAGTTTATTGATAATCATTTGAGCAGCCTTGTGCATTAGTCTAGCTCTTCGGTAATAACCTAAACCTGACCACTTGTGTAGAATTTCATCTATGTGCTCGTTTGCTAGAGTTTTTACATCCGGGAAACTGAAAATAAATCGATTATAATATTTTAATACAGTAGCAACCTGGGTCTGTTGTAACATGATCTCAGAGACCCAAACTCGATATTTATTAGGATTTTGTTGCCAAGGAAGATGTTTTCGACCCTTAAGTTTTTGCCATTGTATAACATGATCAGAAAAGGATGGTTTTTTCATCTTTTTTATCGGATTTTTCTTTCAATATTTTCCACAGTTTCAGTTATTTGCTCTTTAAATACTTTGTCTAAAAAATAGACTCCAATAATGGGAGGTATCCAAAATCTAGGTTTCAATTGACCTGTAACAGATAATTTAGTTTGATTTATCGATATTTCTTGGACAATCCATTCTGACTTTCCAAAATAAAAGCTACTTTTATCACCTATAATTGTTGAGCTTATTTTATTTGATTGGATCTTTATTTCCTCTTCAAAGTTTAAATCGAAGCAGAAGTTTAGTATACATTTCTCCAGCTTGAAGACCCTTATAGTTTTTGTTCCTCTGGACTTTTGAGCACTTGACTTTATATGTTTGTTCAGGTGTGGTAGATATTTATAATCAGACAGGATGCTGAACACTGCGTTTGGCGTGGCATTGACGCTTGCGTTAAACTGATAATTAATTATCCCGTTTTTCAAACTAATTTCTGAGTCTAGAATTTCTGCTCCATTCACAGGTATCTGAGAAATCCCTATCAAAAGAGATGTAATAATCGTAAAGAAAATCATTTAATAATTAAAAGGTATCTTTAAAAGTTAAATATTTTTTTCAGACTTTCTCCAGCTTCTTTACCTATACTCTCTTTAATCTTGTCGCTTAATATTCCTTTGATTTTGTCTGTTGTTTGATTTTTTATAACAGATTTAACCAATGGCTGAACATTTGGACGACATTTCGGTTTTGAAATACTACCTTTACAGTTTATAGGGATTGTAACACTCTTACGTGTTGCCGATCCTTCTGAATCTATCATCGATAAGGTCAGCTTGTAACGAGAAAAATCTTTCATCCCATCAATATAGCCATCACCCTTAATTAAAAAATTTGCTCCTTGTACATTTAAATCGAGAGTGGTATCTAATTTGGGGTTAAGCGTTAGGGACGCCGAAGCGGTTTCAAATACTGTGACGCCTTGCTTTGGTAATGGTTGGAGGCATCTACATTTTACAATTGTTTGAACAGTATCTATTAAGCCGGTCGCATTAAAGTATCTTAAAGCGCCCGAATTGAGCTCGACTAGTGCTTGTCCTTTTGCCGATTGTAATAATTTCCCTGAATCTGAGCCTAAAGCCTCTAATTGACCCTCGAAATTTAATCTTCCAATAACGTCGATTGTTTTATCAATTCTGCTCAAATCTATATCTTTTAGTTTTGAATTAACATTTATCTTTGGAATGGATTCTCTGGAATCAATTATCAAAGAACTAGTGTAAGTGCCATCTAAAATTTTAGCTTCAGCAGGTTTTATTGTAATGACCGCATTGTTAGCTAGTAATCCTATAACTATGTCTTCAATGGTAATTCCAGAGGTCAGAATTTTATCAATTTTGATTTCACCTTTGCCTTCTAAAGACGATAAAAGCTCAATTGGTAATTGCACAATACCTACTGCAGCCGTTTCTGGTGTTATTGGTTTAGGGTTTTCAGAGTTTATATATCTATCTAAATCAATTTGGTTAACTGACATTACAAAATCGAATTTATTTTTTTTTCGAAAAACGGAATTAAATTCAATATTCGCCTTTACGTCATCGAAATTCAGACTTGTTTGGGATAGATTAATTTGATCGTCATTTAATTTTGCTAGTCCAGTTATTTTTACGTCTTTAAACGTTGATTCTTTTATTTCCAATGCGTGCTCTAACCCAAATAATTCTATCCATTTTTTTAAACTTTTAATATTGGCACTATACTTAATATCAGCGGACATCTCTTTGTTAAATCCAAGAACCCCTTCCACATTGATATTGGAATCTAGGCCTGAAGCGCTAAGTTGATCGATCGTAAAAGTACCTTTAGATAGATTAAATTCAGAAATTTTGTTTTTTATAATGATAGTAGGGTTTTGTTGTATATTTTTTTTGAAAAAGTTAATTGTTGAGTCCAAGTTTAAATTTGTTTCGCTTCCACTGACTGAAGTTTTCAATTGCCCAAATTTAAACGGCATCGAGAAGTCTGCTCTAGTAAACTTTTGTAATCTAGTTAGGTTTACTTTGTTAATCTCGAAGGAACTTGTTAAGTTAAATTTTGTTTTTTTGAAAGAAATGTTTTGTGCTTTCAGCTTTCCTCGTAAACTTACGCCAAGCATACTTAAATTTATATCATCAAAATTTACTGTATTGTTTTCATCAGTACTAAAAGTAGTGCTGATTTTAAGTTGGCGATCTTTTTGATTCAGAGCAGTAGAGTCTATATCAAGATTGATATTGTATATATCCGAAGCTAATTTCAGGATTGGTAGAATATTTGAAGCATCTATTTTAACGTTACCTGATAAAGAGGGTGTTTTTGATTTATAATTATCTATTTCTGCCACGCTGTTTACTCTTAGCCCAAAAGGCGAGGCTTTTAAGTCCTTTATTATGAGTGAGATTGAGTCTCCTGTCTGTTGGTGCTCTACTTGGGTTAGAGTGACTAAGCTCTCTTGAAGTCCAATTTTTGTAAAAAGTTCTGCCAGAGGTGTATTTTTCTCAACAGTTTTGTCAGTAATTTTTATCGATGCATTTACTTCATTAATTTTAAAATACTCTGGCATATAAGAGCTATTTATTAAATTAAGAATTGGAATTGAAAAATTAATGCTTTTTACTCTTAAGTTTTCTTTGTTGGGATTCTCTTCCTTGCTCCTAATGGTTAAATTTTCAACTGAAATAGTAAGTCTAGACAAAAGATTTAAATTGAAATCGCCATCAATAGATGCGAGATACTCGGTGTTCTTGGCGACGTAATTAGAAATAGCATTTTTGAAAAAGTTGCTACTTAAGTTATTGATTAAGATGATTCCTACTACCGGAATGGTAAATAAAAACAGCAAAATTGATATAGCTATCCTATTTTTTTTCATTTAACTTTTTCAATCTTTTTTTGATCCTAGTGCATGCAGAAATAACTTCAGAAGGCGCTGTTCCCCCGATATGATTTCTGATGTTAACGGCTTGCTGTAAAGACAGAACTTGATATATCGACTCGTCAAAAACAGTGCTGATATCTTGAAATTCCTTCAGTGTAAATTCCTCTAATTTTTTTGATTCTTTGATAGCTTTTCGGACAATTCTTCCAGTTAACTCATGGGCGTCTCTAAACGATGTCCCCTTACGAACTAGATGATCGGCAATATCCGTTGCTAAAATAAATCCATCTTTCGTAGCATCTAATAGATTTTGTCGTTTTATTTCTATTCTAGGAATTAGGTTGCTCAGTATTTGTGCTGACTGTTTAGTAGTGACGACCGCGTCAAATAAAGGTTCTTTGTCTTCTTGATTATCTTTGTTGTAGCAAAGTGGTTGGCTCTTCATTATGGTCATGATAGCAACCAAACTACCTAGCAATCTCCCACTTTTACCTCTTATTAGTTCGGGTACATCTGGATTCTTTTTCTGAGGCATCATGGAAGAACCTGTACAGTATTCATCGCTAATTTCAATAAAATTAAATTGTTGTGAGGACCAAATTATCAACTCTTCGCACATTCTGGAAAAATGGATCATCGTAAGAGTTAAGCTAGAAATGAACTCTATTACGAAGTCGCGGTCGCTTACAGCATCCATAGAATTTTCGCTCACATGCTCAAATTCAAGTAATTTTGCAGTTATTTTTCTGTCGATTTTAAATGTTGTTCCCGCTAGAGCCCCAGAGCCCAGGGGCAGAACATTAATTCTTTTTCTACAATCGCGAAGTCGTTCAATGTCACGTAAAATCATTTCAGCCCAAGCTAGCAGATGATGACCCATCGTAACCGGTTGAGCAACTTGTAAATGCGTAAATCCAGGCATGATAGAAAAGGCCTCTTTTTCCGCTAAAGCCACAATTTTATGGATTAGATTGGCGAGAATCGTTATCAGTTCATCGACTTGAGTCCTTGCGTATAAGCGCAGATCTGTGGCTACTTGATCATTTCTTGAGCGTGCGGTGTGTAATTTTTTGCCTGTTTCTCCGATTATTTCTACTAGTCGATTTTCAATATTCATATGAACGTCTTCGAGGCTTATGTTCCATGCGAACTGACCATTGTTGATCTCTTCCTCAATACTCTCCAGTCCCGCAAGAATGTCTTTGCATTCTTGGCCGTTAATAATTTTGCATTCTTTAAGCATGGTAGCGTGGGCTTTTGAGCCCAATATGTCATAAGGAGCTAGTGTTCTGTCAAAGGTTACCGAAGCGGTAAATTCTTCCACCATTGGTTCGGTATTTGATTGAAATCTACCTTTCCACGGTTTATTTTTCTTAGGTTCGGTCGACATTTGATTACTTTTTTGTGTAAATTTGAAGTTTAACTCAGCCTATATCAAGGTACAACTGTGCAAGAGAGCGACGAAACATTTTTAATGATCTCCCCAAACTGTTTGAATTGAGGAAATGGCACTGATAGCAGCTGTTTCAGCCCGAAGTGTCCGCGGGCCTAGTCGAAGATTTCTAAAACCTTTTTGCGCCAGAATTTCGACTTCTGATGCATCGAAACCCTTTTCGGGGCCGCAACAAATAGCAACTTTACGTTTAATTTTTTTTGGTCTAGCAATCTTTTGCCATCTTTTGAGTTAAGAACAAAGCAACTCGCAACATTGTTTTCAACAAAAACTTGGTCTAATTTGATGGGATGATTTAATTTTAACAACTTTATTCGACCGCACTGTTCTGTCGCATGCCTGCTTATTTCAAACCAGTGTGCCATTTTCTTTTCTATCTTATTTGATTGTAATTTAACCAATGCATTTTTTGATAAAATTGGTGTGAACTCGGTGGCTCCTAACTCTGTGATTTTTTGAATTACTAGATCCATGTTTTGATTTTTTAGAATACATTGAAAAAGATGTAGTTTTACCGCTGGTTCTTTAATAACCGCAAGTTCTTTGTTTGCGATGATTTTGATTCTGCCCGTTTTTAACTCCAAAATTGTCGCACTAAATTCTTTATTCTCATTAAATATTCTAATTTTATCCCCTTGCTTCTGTCTGAGTGTATTTACTAATTTATTGATTACATAATTAGGTAACTCGATGACTTGTCCTGTAGAAATCGGGGTAGGAATAAAAAAACGATTGTAATTCGAATTCATTGGATAGAATAGTATAAGATTAAGATTAAGATCATACTACTTGATCATATAATTATTTGTAACCAGTTTAGGAAGCATTCTATGTTAAACAGAATAAAAAGTTTATTAAGTAATCGCGACAAGGTTGAAGAAGGAATTGAAGCCCAACAGATAGCCGTAGCAGCCGGAGTTCTTTTGATTGAGATTGCTAGAGCAGATGACGATATAGCGGATGACGAGATTGATATCGCTGTCAATCATTTGGAACATTCGTTTCAAGATAACTCGTTTAAAATCGATGACGTTTTCAAGGAAACCATAAAGGATAAGTCAGAAGATGCCATTTCTTTGTTCGAATTTACAGACTTGATCAACAAAGAATGGGATAAGGAAAAAAAAATTAAATTATTGCAAGCCCTTTGGGAAGTGGCAAACGCTGACAATCAAATTGATAAATATGAGGAATATTACATTCGTAAAATTAAGGATTTATTATATTTATCGGATAATGACTTTATTAAAGCAAAAATAAAAGTTTTAGATGACCAATGAATAGTTCTCTAATCTAATTTAGATAGTTCATAAATTTAGGGTAAGCAATGTTGAGCCAAAAAAATTTAGAAATAGTGCCGGATCTAGCAAGCCTAAAACTACGACTTAAAACTTTAGAAACCCAGCTATTGAGTAAGAGAAAAGTAGCTTCGTTTCCAAGAGTAAGGACAATAGATGATTTTTTGCGCGAATCTTTTTGGGATCAGTCATATGCTGGAAAACAGATGCAACACATAAAATTTATATTAGACTCAAATCAAGAAGAATTTTTATGGGGGAATTTAGTTAAAAAAAATAATAAATTTGATACGAGATACGCGTTTGAGTTGGGTTCGAAAGCCAAACACACTTATTATCTGGCCACAAAGATTTTTTATGATATTAAATATTCAAAGCAGTTGAACGAAGATCAAGAAAATTTCTTTCATTTAAGTAAGCAATATCAAAATTTTCTAAAGCATCATGAGATTGTTGATGTAAATCTACTGCTCCAGAATTTTACAATTTACTTTAACAAAAAAAAATTTCAAGCATTAGGTTTCGACCTGCCACTTCCTCTCGAAAAAAAAATTATTTCACTAGCGGAATTTACCCAGCCAAATAACATTCGTAAATCTGATTATCAACTGTACGTATTTTCATCTTTTGAAGATGAAATTCGTGAGGCATTTAGGTGGGCCGAGGCCTTAAGTTTAAAGAGGCCAGATTCGCGAATTGCTATTGTAGTAGATAAACAGGATATAGAATATGCGACGATAATCGGAAAGCACATGAAAATGAGTTTCTATTCATTAGCCGCGCAAGAAAAAATTTGTAAACAGTCTATGGTTCGGTTACCTCTAGAATTATTAAAATTGGATTACATTTTTACTTGGGAACATCTGAGCTTCCTTTTGACTAATCGCAATCTTTTTGGAGCAAGTGAAGAGTTTTGTAACCGCTCTTCATTTGATGCCGAATTTCGATCATCCGGTATTTATCAAATGTCATTAAAGGATTTGCTTAGCAATAATAAACTTTCTCAGTCATGTCCTTTATTTATTAAGTTTTTGCAACGATTTAATCTGTTTACTAAGCAGAGACAGGGCGAAAAAAATTTTACGTTATGGGTTAGGATAGTAAATGATTTTCTTCAGGATATCGATTGGTTAGGCGACAGAGCAAATAGCTGGTTGCAGGATAAAGTTTTTCAAAGTTGGTCATCTGTTTGCGATTCACTTTGTTCGTTGGATGCTTTATGTACCGGAGAAATAAGTTTCCAGGAATTCTCTTATCACCTAAGTAGAAAGCTTGAGGTAATAGAAATGAGATATGCCTTAGAATCCAGTAATGTTTTTGTTTTGGATCCAGACCAAGTTTCTCCTGTTCAACCTACGCATTTATGGTTAATTGGTATGAGTGGCGGTAAACCTCGTCTTAAGAATAAGATCTCAAATTTTTTGCCTTTGGATCCTCAGATAAAAGCAATGGTTTCGGGGATTGACTCAAGGGTGGATTTTCAACTCAGACAAAAACTTTTTGACTCATTTTTAATTAATAAGGAAGAAATTATTATCAGCTATAGTGCGTACACAAAGGGAATTAAAAACCTCAAATCTTCGCTTTTGGACTCTGACCCCTTGATACGAAAGGGGGATGAAAAGGTTAAGACTCAAAAGATTCTTACAAGTCCGGTTGATTATGAAAACCTTTATGGTGCTCGTTTTAAAAAAGATAATCAAAGTTGCGGCTCTGTATCTTTTTTTGCGGACCAAGCAGCTTGCCCTTTTAAAGGTTACGCAATTCATCGTTTAGGTTCTAAAGCCATTGAGGAACCTAATCCTGGTATTAGTAAAAAATTACAAGGTATTTTAATTCATGAAGTTCTTGCAAATCTTTGGGCTAATATTAGTAGTTTGGAGAATCTAAAAACAAAAAATACTGATGAATTAGCCCACATGATCCTTACTAGTATTGAAAATGTGTTCGAAAAAACTGAAAACCTTGTGAACTGTGAAGTTCCGATTGTGGATATCGAAAAAAACAGAATAAAAAAGTTGGTTTTAAATTGGCTTGAATTTGAAAAAAAAGGCGAAAATTTTAAAGTTGTGGGCATAGAAAAAAAAGTTCGTGGAAGAATTTTCAACACGATGGTCTCGTGTAGAATTGATCGATTAGATCGGTTAAGTAACGGTTCCCTTCGAGTGATTGACTATAAGACAGGTTTGTTTACCAAAGGGGATTTGGAGCCGCCCAGAATAAACGCTCCTCAATTATATTTATATTCTATGCTGCTTGGCCTGAACAAAGTAAGCGGATTTTCGGTCGCTAAGATTAACGTGAAGACAGCAAGCTTAATTTCAAAGATTATACAGACTCACGACAATCATGCTTGGCACGATGATTTGGAGGAACTCAGTCATGAAATAGATAATGGATATGCAGCAAGAAGACCAAAGAAATCCGAATCTACTTGTAAGTTTTGTGACCAGAAGCTTTTTTGCAGGAAAAAAACCTTTGAAAATAGTAAAAAATGATTGATAGTTCTGATAGAAAACAAACACGTGATCTAACTAAGTCTTTTATTATTCAAGCCGCTGCTGGTTCTGGAAAGACTACGCTTCTGATTAACAGGTTTATTCTGGCTCTGGCTTCATCTGAAAGGCCCGAAAAAGTGCTCGCGATAACATTTACGAAAAAAGCAGCCGAGGAGATGCGTGTAAGAGTTATCTCCTTTCTGAATACTACTGAAGACGAGTTAGAAGATGGTCTAGCTTTGGCATTAAAAATCATTAAAGAAAAGTCGCAAAGTAATAATTGGAATTTGCTTAAAGATCCATCGAGATTATCAATAATGACAATAGACGCTTTTTGTATTTGGTTAAAATCAAGAGTGCCTTCGAGCAAAACTGGCTCTTACGCATATTCTATTGAAGAGTTTCCAGAAAATTTATACAAAAAATCAGCGCGTAATGCGATAAGACAGTTTGTCTTACGGGAAGGAAAAATAAACGAGAACCAACTAATGACCAATCTAGACAATGATTGGACGCGCTTGGAAAAATTTATTGTTGAAATGCTTTCTCACAGACAGCACTATTTGATGGATGTTGGATTAGATTTGGACAGAGACAACATAAATAAAAGTTTTAGAACATATGCAGTTCAAAAACTATCGGCTGTGAAGGCGTCTCTTAGTTCTGGGTTTTTTGAACAATTAATTTCTTTATATAATTATTCTTGTTCTAATTTTAACGAAGAAAAAATACCAAATTCTTTAGCCTTTAACTTTGAGAATATTGTACTTTGGCAAAAGATTATCAAACGGCTTATTTTCAATCAAGACTTGTCATTAAAAAAAAGAATAACCAGCTCCTCAGGATTTCCCAGTACCACCAAAGATGACTATACAGCTTTAAAAATGAAACAGGAGTGGAAGGATTTTATTGAGCGCATAAATAAAAATGAAGATCTGCGTGATGGGTTGTTTGAGTTAGTCACTTTGCATCCTACTGGGTTGTCAAATTTTGAGGGAAATCTGTTAAGAGAGATTAGCACTATTTTTAAATATGCTACTGCATATCTTAGTTTAACTTTTGTTGAACAAAGAAAAATTGATTTTAGTCAACTCTTGATTGACGGGATTAATCTATTGGATGAAAGAATAACTACTGAATACTTTTCTGACAACCTAGGATTTTGGTTTACCCATATCTTAGTTGATGAAGTACAAGATACTTCCGCAGCACAATTAGCTTTAATAAAAAAGGTCATAGCATATTGGGATGGAGATGAGAGAAATTCATTGTTTATGGTTGGCGATTTTATGCAATCTATTTATAGATTTAGAAAAGCATTGCCAGAACATTTTAGTAAAATATTAGAGACTGGAAAATTTGCTAATATCCATTTGGATTTAATAATTTTAAAATCTAATTTTCGTTCCCAAGCAAATCTTGTCAAATGGGTTAATGACGTAATGCCTAAAATAATTCACGCGAACGGTAGCAATAACTTGAATTTTCAGTTACAACTCGCCACTAAAAAAAGCGAAGGTAACCCAGTCCTTTTTTTTAACACTAAAAAATTTGGAGAAGGTTATGAGGCTAAGATTGTTTTAAATATCGTTAAAAATATCTCGACAAGTGCTGACCGTAAAGGAGAAATTATTACGGTTGGTATTCTTGCTCGAAGCCGCTCACACCTGAGCGAGATAATTCAACAACTAAACCTATCAAATGTGACATTTATTACTTCTGATATCCGAACGGTTAAGGATTTTGCCGTTGTTAATGAACTGCTCGCTATTACCAGATCCCTTCTTCATCCAGAAGACAAAGTAGCATTTCTAGCTTTTATATCAGGTCCTTGGATGGGAATGTCTTTAGCTGATATTCAAGATTTTACAGATTATTTTTTTTCTGACGATTTTGTTAATTCGGTTCGCAATAATTCGAGATTCAGTGGCTACCTTGACCTAATAGACCTAATTGACAAAGGAAGAAGGGAGCTCCAATATCTGACTTTAAGTTCCGTTGTTATGAAGATATGGGATGCGCTGAACGGCGGACAGTATTTTGCCGATCCAGATTCACTTTTAGCAGTTAATATTTTCTTTAAAGAACTTAGTTATTTGGAAACTGAAGAAAAAGTAATTACGAACGGAAAATTGGAGAGTCGGTTAAATGTCCCGTTTTCTGAAGCTGACCATAGTAGGAATATTAAAATCCAGCTAATGACCATTCATAAGTCTAAAGGACTTGAGTTTGATTACGTTATTTTACCAGGACTTAATAAGAGACCTAGGTATGACGAGCCAAGCATTATTGCCTCAAAACTTTTTAAGACAAAAAAAAATCAGCCTATAGGCTTAGTAGCACCTTTTGTAAAAAATGATAAGGATTCCTTTTATAATTATTTAAATAATTTTGAAAAACAAAATCGGATGAATGAGGTTATTAGGCTTCTCTATGTTGTTTTAACACGTGCTAAGAAGAAAATCTTTATCTTGGGTGAGTTTGAAGAAAGTAATAGTTCTGAAGATTGTTTTTCTTCTCAACCAAATTCTCTTCAGTCCCTTCTAGTAAGTGCTTTAGGGCGCCCTCAGATAGAAGAGCCAAAATCTCCCCTTAAAGATTTCGTTGAAAAAAATAAAGAAATTCAAAAAAAAGCTGTTTCAACCAAAAATGCTCCCAAGCCCTTTCATTATGAGTTATATAAAGAACCCGAATCACACAAAAATAATTTGGAGTTTGATTGGGCGACTAATATAGCTCGCTGTGTTGGGGTAATCATCCATGAGATACTAGAAAGAATAGATGGTTCATCCTTTGAATTAGATAGAGATAGATGGAAGTTTGATTGCAGAGGTTATGCCCAGCAAAGAATTTGCTCTCTAGGCCTTTCAAGGTCGAAAGAGGAAGATGCCTTATTTAGAATTGATACTTGTCTGGAAAATATAAGCAATAGCGGCAGATGTGATTGGCTATTTTCTAGTGGTCATCGGTTCATTCAGACGGAATATCAAGTAATGACTACCATTCGCGGGTCAAATGAGACCCTAATGATGGATAGGATCTTTGTAGACCCAGAAAAAGTAAATTGGGTTGTGGACTTTAAAACCGGTTATCATCAAGGTAAGGATCTGGGAAATTTCTTACAAGAGGAAGTGAGGAGGCATCAGCCACAGTTAGATTTCTATGGTCAAATTATTTCGGAGCTAAGAGATGGGCCTTTAATGTTAGGCCTGTACTTCCCGCATTATGATTTCTGGCATCAATGGCCTTACTCGACTTAAAGAAAATCTATCTGTCATCTCGAAACTGTTTTTGTAACATCTCCCTTCTTTCTTGAGCATCAACGGTAAGGGTAGCTGTTGGCCTTGCTTCTAATCGGCGTAATCCTATTTCTTCACCTGTCTCCTCACAATAGCCGTAAGTTCCGTCGCCTATTCTTCTCAAGGCGGAATCGATTTTTGACAATAATTTTCTGTATCTATCTCGGGTTCTTAACTCGAGAATATTGTCACTTTCCCTGCTTGCCCTCTCAGCCTCATCGCTAACATCTCGTGATTCTGTTTTTAAATTATACAAAGTTTCTTGAGATTGACTAATAAGTTCATCTTTCCAGTCTATTAATTTACCTTTAAAGTAAGCAAGCTGTTTCTCATTCATGTATTCTTCATTATCACTAGGTTTGTAATTGGCATCAAGACTAGCATTTTCTAATTTTGTTAATGAGTTCAATTTTGACTTGCTGGTGTTTTTATTAACACTGGATCTTTTCTTAGTAATCTTTTTCTTCTTTGAGGTCATCGATTTTTGAGGTTTATTTTTGGTCGACTTGGCCTTCGCTATAACAGTTTTTGATGACTGAGCTGAGGTCTTCGGTTTGGTTGTTTTTTTCTTGCTAGAAGAGATTACTTTTTTCTTACTCATAGGCTTCCACTACAATGAAATTAAACTTTATCTTTTTAAAAAAAATTTGACGCGAAACAATAATCATTTTCTACGATAAGCGCAAGTAAAAACTATATTTTTTTAAGGTTTTTGTAAAATTTGTCAACTATTTAAGCATTTGATCGAAAATAATAGGGTATTTCCATAATTCACTAAATTAAATCACTTAATTCAAAATGGTTGGCAAAACGCCTTATTTATAGGTGTTTTCTCCTTTGTTAAATTGAAAAAAGGCAATTTCATTGTGGTATAATCTAGGTTGTGGTCAATTTTTGGGCAACATACGTATTATTAATTTTGTAGGATTTTATATGTCTCGGACACTTTGGATTATTTTAGGTTTACCCTTTTTAGTCTTTAATAATCAAATATTTGCGATAGAGGGAAATCCGGCACTCGGGAAAAAAAAGTCGGAAACATGTCTAGGTTGTCATGGTGTGACAGGCTATTCTAATGTTTATCCATCTTATAAAGTCCCCAAAATAGGGGGACAAAACAAAGATTACTTAATTAGTGCATTGAAAGCATATAAAGCTGGCGATAGAAAACATGGGACAATGCAAGCAAACTCTTACAGGTTGTCCGAAGAGGATATGCACGACATCGCTGCCTATTTGTCTTCGGTTAAATAAGTAAAAAATGCCTTCAGGGAGCAGTTAAATTGGTAATAGATAAAAGATATTTTTGGCTAACTATGGGTTTGAGTTCAATTTTTTTACTTTTTTTTAGTTTAAATGCTCCGGCAAACAGCATGACTTATGAACAAAAACTGAATGCCTGCGCCGCCTGTCATGGAGTTAATGGCGATAAACCTGTTGTACCAAGCTATCCAATATTGGCAGGTCAGTACGAAGATTATTTAGTTAATTCCCTCCAAGCCTATAAAAGTGGAAGAAGAATACACCCTATAATGAATGCTCAGGTAAAACTCCTCGGTTTAACCGACTCAGATATAAATCGGTTAAGTCGACACTTTTCGAAGAAGAAAAGTTTAAAAGGACTGGCGGAGTAGGAATTAACCACTCCTTTATTTTTTACCGTGTACTTCTGTTAGGACCAATTAAAGTTGTTTAGTTCAATGAAAAAAATTATATCTTTCTTTACTAGCCATACTGTTTGGAAAACTTTAATAAATCGAATCGAGGGAATTAAAAAAACCTCTTTCGGTGATTTGGTAATCAATCAAACTGTTAAATTGAAAAAAATTCCATTGGCTTCAGCCATAATTTTTTTCAGCGTTTTGATATCTATCTTAATCGTAAAAACCAGACCTGAAACACAGGCTCAACCAAAAATTGAAAAAATTTGGCCAGTCGCAGTTATATCTGCCGAATCAATAGATATGCAACCCAAGATAACGATATACGGTGAAGTTAGAGCATCTCGAATGGCTTTGATAAGAAGTAAGCTTAGAGGAAAAATAGTTTCACTTAACCCTGCATTCAAGGATGGCAATTTTGTTGAATCAGGAATTGAATTACTGACCATAGAGCGGGCTCGGTACGAACACCAGACTGCAGAAAAGAGAGCTGATCTTTTCCATTCGGAAGCTATTTTAGAAGAATTAAAAAAAGAGCTTATTTTTGAAGAAAAACTCAAAATTGTTGCGAAAAAGCAGTTAGATATATCTAATAGAAATGTGGATAGAATTTCTGCACTTGTTTCGCAAGGTCGAGAGAGCAAGCAATTAATTGATGACACCAAGTCTAAATACGCGACTCGCGAGCAGGATTATTTATTGAAGGGTCAGAGAGTCAGTAAGTTAGAAGCAAAGATCAAACAACAAGAAGCCCTTTATGATAAAAAAGCGGCAACTTTGGCGATAGCGGAAACTGAATTGTCCGAAACCGTCATTCGAAGCCCACTCAATGGGTTCGTATCAGACGTCTCCCTGGCTTTTGGGCAGCTTCTAGAGAGTGGCGAAACAGTAGGCCGTATCTTATCATCCAAAGAATTAGAAGTTAGGTTTGAGTTACCCGAAGCAGATTACGGACGCTTCACTAAAAACTCGGCATCAAAAGAAAATAAAACTGAAGCCAAGGACCTAATAGGCAGAATCTTAACAATCAATTGGAACCTGGGTTCTGAGCAGCTCTCATTTAACGCCAAGTTAAGTAGGATAGGGGCAGAAATGAATCCAGAAACTGGAGGCGTTGAGATGTTTGCTTCATTGCAAAACGATGCATCAGAACTTGGTCTTAGAGCAGGCGCTTTTGTAGAAGTGGTTTTTCCAGATTTTATATACAGAAATGTTTATGAATTACCTGAAAGAGCTGTAACGGACGAAAACTATATTTATGTGGTTAGGGATCAGAGACTCGTCCGGTTGCCAATTGAAGTTGTAGGTCGATCTAACAATAATTTTTTGATTCGGTCTAAGATCAATTCAGGTGAGTTGATAGTTTCGAGATTATTCGAAAATATTAGTCCAGGGTTGCGTGTCAAAGTACTGTGAGTCGTGGTCTGTTTTTTAAGTCCCTAATTACTCTTTTCGCTAGGCATCCTACTGCGCCTAATCTCATTTTAGTTTTGATGATAGCCTGCGGCATAGTTGCTTCAACCAGTATAAACAGACAATTCTTCCCTGATTTTGGCTTAGATTACATAACGATATCGATAGCGTGGCCCGGCGCTTCTGCCAATGATGTTGATGCAACCATCGTACAAGCCGTTGAGCCTTCTGTACGCTTTCTTAATGGAGTAAAAAACGTTAGCTCGGTTTCTTATGAGGGCTTGTCTTCAACAACCGTCGAATTTTTTGCTGATCATGATATGCAATTAGCACTGTCGGAGGTTGAGTCGGCAGTAAGCCAGTTGCAGACGTTGCCCTCCGGTAGCGAAAGGCCACTTATAAAAAAAGTACAGAGGTATGAAACTGTTTCTAAGCTAGTTATTTGGGGTGAGGTTCCAGAAGGAGAAATTAAAAAAAATGCAAAGCTGATTAGAGATCAATTTCTCTCCTTAGGGGTTGAAAATGTTACGTTAAGAGGCCTTAGAAAGGATCTAGTTCTGGTTGAGATTAGCCCCGATGCTATCCATAAATATAAGTTATCGATTGATGAGATTGCAGATAGGTTGCGAATGCTTTCGATTGATATGCCTGCCGGAGAAATATTAGGCGGACAAAAGCAAATCAGAAGTGTTGGGCAAAAAACTCAAGCGAGGGAGTTCAAAGAATTAGAAATTAAATCCTTACCGAAGGGTCAGAAGCTTTTGCTAAAAAATTTAGCCAAGGTTTCGGAATCAGTTGAAGAAGACGCTGTTCAATACTTCAGAAATGGATTCCCGGCTATTGAGATTGATATTCAGCGTTCAACTAAGACTGACGCTCTTAAAATTTCCGATCTTGTAAAAAAGGAATTAATTGATTTACAGAGAATGATGCCCCCCAACGTTAATTTGGAAGAATACGATGTTAAGGCTGAAAGCATTAAAGAGCGAATCAATCTGCTGATTTTCAACGGTGTAAGCGGTCTCTTACTTGTACTAGTTGTTCTATTCTTATTCATGCGATTTAGAGTGGCTCTCTGGATTGCGGTCGGAATTCCTGCGTCATTGCTAGCTACAATTGCGATGATGCAGATAAGTGGCCAAACCATTAATATGGTCAGTTTATTTGGGATGATAATGGCGATTGGCATCGTGGTAGACGATGCAATAGTAGTAGGTGAGCATGCCGACTACCACAGTAGTAGTGGATTAGAACCGATGGATGCCGCTATATTGGGAGCCTCTAATATGGCAGTTCCTGTAATCAGCTCAACCTTAACTACTATTGCTGCCTTTATCCCTTTATTCATTATTTCTGGAATAATGGGGCAGATAATTTCAGCTATCCCATTTGTGGTAGTTACCGTTTTAATTGCTAGTCTACTGGAATGTTTTTTGGTTTTACCTTTTCATCTAGGAAATAGTTTTAGAAAACCAGAAGATACCTCTTTTCTTACCAAGGTAACTAATAAAACCAATAAAAAATTTCAAGAATTTAAGAGTGACAAGTTTAAATTTTGGGTTAGGACATCTGTAGAAAATCGATATTCAACCCTTGCCATTTCGATTTCTTTGTTCATTTTGTCACTTTCTCTGATTATTGGCGGAAGAGTTGGCTATCAGTTTTTTCCTTCGCCTGAGCCTAATATGATTTATGCAAATTTAAAAATGCTGCCCGGCTCCTCTAGAGCAGAAACCAAAGCTGTTGTTTTAAGACTAGAAAAATCATTATTAGATGCTGTCGTTACGATGGGTCATCAACCCGATGCTTTGAAGATGTCATTAGGTATAGTGGGGGCTAACGTAAGTAATAATAAACAGAGTTCGAGTAGCACGGATGTACTTGGCGGAGTGATCGTAGAGCTAATCTCCTCCGATAAAAGAAGTTTTAAATCAGATGAGTTAATTAAAGAATGGAGAAACCAAACTGGCTGGCCGGAGGGAATTGATAACTTGACTTTTGTGGGTCAGAGGTCGGGTCCACCAGGAGGTGATCTAGATATCCGTATATCTGGCTCCTCCGAAATTGAAACGCGCCGATTAAAAAATATTGCTATAGAAGTAGCTGATTTAACTAAGCGTTATCCAGGAATTTCAAATGTAGATGATGATTTACCATTCGGTAAACCAGAAATCTTGGTTACAGTTTCTGAGCGAGGTCTATCCATGGGATATTCAACAAGTCTTGTTGCAAGACAAGTTAGAAGTCATATCGATGGTGTTATTGCGACAAGATTCGCAAGATCAGACGAGGAAGTGAACGTAAAACTAAAACTAGAATCAAAAAACATAGAAAATGATTTCCTTCAAAATATTTATCTTAAAAGTCCCGACGGAACAATTAGCACACTAAAAACAGTTGTTGACCTAGAGCAAGAAAGTGGCTTTCTTAGAATTAAGAGAGAAAACGGTATAAAGGAAGTGTCGATTACCGCAGATATTGATGAGTCTGTTACAAGGCTTGATTATATTAGGGACGCTTTGGTTAAAGATGGATTAAATGAGATTGCAGACTCAAACAATCTAAAATTAAGATATGATGGACGGGCCAGAGAACAAAAAGAAACATCGGAAGATATAAGAAAAGGAGCAATATTAGGGCTAATACTGATATATATTATACTTGCTTGGGTGTTCTCAAGTTATACCAGACCGCTCGTTGTGATTTCTGTAATTCCCTTCGGATTAATTGGAACAGTTCTAGGACATTTAGTATTGGGTTTTGATCTTACTATCTTAAGTTTTTTTGCGATACTAGGACTTTCTGGGATATTAATAAACGATTCTATAGTTCTAGTACGGAGGATAGACGAAAGAGCTGAGCATGAGTCACTTGAGGATGCGGTAGTCAATGGTAGTTGCGATAGGTTAAGAGCTGTTGCGTTAACTTCGGCTACTACTATTGGAGGTCTTACCCCTCTTTTATTTGAGAAAAGTTTACAAGCTCAATTTCTGATCCCTATGGCCATTACTATGGTTTTTGGAATTGCATTTGCGACTCTGATTATTTTATTCATAATTCCATCCTTAATACTAAGCGTAGAAGATCTTAAAAAGGTAATATCACGTAGCTAAACTGGATAGTCCTTTTTTTTTTAACAGAGGTTATTTTAAAAAAAAAATTAAATATCTAAACTAAAGCTCTGAATATGATACATTTTTCTTAAAAAAAAAGAATTTGAAAAATGAAAATCAAAAAAATACCTTGGTTTCCCTTTTTAGAAAAACTAAAATTATAAGTATTAGGTTATATAGACATAAAGGCAAAATTAGTGTGAGTAAAAAAGAAAATTTAAATACAGCGGGATTAAATATCAAAAATGAAAGTTATGGCTTTGAATTGAAAGATGGAACTCTTGGTCCGAGTGTTATCGATATTTCTTCTCTTTATGGTGAAACGGGTCAGTTTACTTATGACCCCGGTTTTACATCTACAGCTAGTTGTGAATCCAAAATTACATATATAGATGGTGAAAAAGGCATCCTTCTATATAGAGGGTATCCAATAGATGAGTTGGCAGAAGAAAGTAACTTTGTAGAGACGGCCTATTTATTACTAAGCGGTGAGTTGCCGACAAAAGAGGAATATCAAGAGTTTGAGTTAGCTATTACTCACCATACAATGGTGCATGAGCAATTGATTAAATTCTATAATGGTTTTAGAAGTGACGCACATCCCATGGCCATCATGTGCGGAGTAGTAGGGGCCTTGTCAGCCTTTTATCACGATTCTACTGACGTGAATGACCCCCACCAAAGAATGATAGCTGGTCGCAGATTGATTGCTAAAATGCCAACGATAGCAGCTATGGCTTTCAAATTTTCGCTCGGCCAACCCTTCGTTTACCCAAACAACGAATTGGATTATACCGCTAATTTTTTAAATATGTGTTTTGCCGTTCCTGCCGCGAAAAATCAAATATCACCTACCATCGCACGAGCATTGGACAAAATTTTCATTCTTCATGCCGATCATGAGCAAAACGCGTCTACATCTACGGTTAGACTTGCAAGCTCATCTGGAGCGAATCCTTTTGCTGCGATAGCCGCGGGAATTGCTTGTTTGTGGGGACCCGCACACGGGGGCGCAAACGAAGCAGCGCTTAATATGCTCATGGAAATAGGCTCCGTTGATAAAATTCCTGAATTTATAAAAAAAGCTAAAGATAAAAATGATCCTTTCCGGCTAATGGGATTCGGTCATAGGGTATATAAAAATTATGATCCTAGGGCAAAGGTTATGCAGGCAACCTGTCATGAGGTTTTAAAGGAGCTAGGGATCGTCGATGATCCATTACTCCAAGTAGCCTTAGAACTCGAAAAAATCGCACTTAATGATGATTATTTTGTGGAGAAGAAATTATACCCTAATATTGATTTTTATTCGGGTATAACGCTCAAAGCAATGGGGTTTCCTACAACCATGTTTACCGCTCTATTTGCGCTAGCAAGGACTGTAGGCTGGGTCGCTCAATGGAATGAGATGATCGAGGATCCAAGTCAAAGGATAGGTAGACCGAGACAATTATATACTGGATATGATCGACGAAAATATTCAAAACTCGATGTGCGTTAGATAAAAGATGTTTAGAGAGGGATTTTACGATGATGAGCGGTGATAATTATCTGTGGTCGGCTAATGTTATTTGGAAGAAAATGGGTAACTATAAAGGATTTTCATATAAATTATTGAATGTGGATCCTGAAACTAAAATAATCGAAATGCTATTTCGTTTTGAACCAAACCAAAAATGCTTTTTTCACCGACACTATCACCCTACCTCAACTCTTGTTATAACTGGAGAACAACGTATTTACCAAAAAGATGTAGATGAAAATAAAACAACTCTATCAAAAATTCGAAAAGCCGGTGAGTATGTTATTTCAAAAGATGAAGACACCCATATCGAGGGAGGTGGCCCCCGAGGTGGAATAATCTACCAAAATATCCAAGCTCAAACAGAAATAGTTTATAGTATTCTCAATGAAAAAGATCTATCTGTAAAAGTCGACGTAACTTTTGATAACTTTTATAATGATTTCTCTTCTGATAATAATATTACTGATAAGGTTGCTATTTAGGACTATCTGGCGGACGACAAATATTGAGTCGAAAAATCGCAAATATCATCGAGAAATTAATTAATGTTTTCGGCGTTATGCAAAGCAAACGTCAGAGACAACGCACTATTTCAAGATTAGTTGAAAAACTAACGCAAGATGATTTGGCAGTAATTGAGGCTCCTTTGGGGGTACTGAAGGTAAATAAAAGCAGAAGTCCTCATGTCGCAAGCGCTGCTTACCATTTTTTTAAAGACGAACCCGAGACTTTGGAATGGATTGAAACAATGAGACCCGGCGATATTTTTTATGATGTCGGGGCTGCTTCTGGAATTTACTCTCTATATGCTTGTCTCAAACCTGAAATCGAAGTTATTTCGATTGAACCCAATGCCCTCAGTTTTGCACTTCTAATCGAAAACATAAAAACTAATAACTTTCGAAATATCAAAGCCTTTTGTTTAGCTTTATCAGATGATACTAAATCCACTTCTTTAACTATGGAGAATTTTTCGGCAGGTGCTGGTGGCAACTCTCTCGGTCAGATGGATGTTACTTCGAATATTTTTCATCAACCAATTTTGACTTATAAATTGGATCATTTGATATCTGAATTTGGTCTTCCTAAGCCAAATTATCTAAAGATTGATGTTGATGGACTAGAACCACTTGTCCTTAAGGGCGCGACCTCTACAATGAGAAATGTTGAAACGCTATTGATAGAAATTGAAAAAGAGGTATTGAGTTCGCATAAGAAAGAGTTGATTTCCTTTCTTGATTCACTGAATTTTCGATGTGAAGATGAGATTAACGATAAAAAAAGAAATTATATTTTTAAGAAATAGTTTATCTTAGCTGAAGACATCTGCCTTCGAATCCAGCAATAATACATTCTTCGGTGCCGTCACAGTCCTCGGTCGAATGGCATTTATGCCCAATCTTGCCATTTGGTGATATAGACCGTAAGTTTTCTTCGGGTGTTCCAAAAAAGTCAATTACCTGTTGTTTTCCTTCTATTTCTAGAATTTTAGGTTTCTTACTACCGTCCCCATGATTGCTTTTTTTTTCAGAAAATTTAACGCAAATGCCATAGGCATTCTTCTCTCTTTTGAAGCATTGTTCATCTTGTTTACAATCAGCATTTAACATGCAAGCGAGCGCGCATTGTGATTGAAGAAGAAAAAACAGACCGAAGGCAACTGATTTAGTAGGAAATATCATAATAAAAAAAGTTAAAAATATAATAAGAGTTTTCTAACAATGTTTTTTTATTGTTCATAAGAATAATCTAATTTTGATTTTATATTAAGAATTTTGTTTTTAGTTTGCTAGAATATATCAATGGTAAGCTTAAGATTTAACAATTATATAGGAATAGATTACTCAGGAGCAAAGACTTCTTTATCTAGACTGGCTCAATTACAAATATATACTACCAATCCTGAAGGCAACCCAAGAAGAATAAATCCCCCAGAAAAAAGAGTTAAAAATTGGTGTCGGAAAGAGTTAACTTTTCATCTCAAAGAAATTCTAAAATCAAAAAAAAAGACAATTATTGGCATAGATCATGGCCTTTCTTTTCCCTATAGTTTTTACAAAAAAAATAAATTAAAAAACTGGGATCGAATGCTAGCTTTTGTGTCAAAGACTTGGAAAACAAGTAATGATTCTGTTACCGTCGAGGATGCACGTAAGGCAGTCGGCTCCCCGGGTCAAGCCACCGATTATAGACTCACAGAAAAATGGATGCCTGCAGCCAAAAGTGTATTCCACTTTGACGTACAGGGTTCTGTAGCCAAGTCAACACACGCGGGCATACCATGGATCTATGAGATCATACAAGATGTAGAAATAAGAAACCGGACCCATTTCTGGCCTTTTGATGGACTCGAGGTCCAGCCAGATCAGAATGTGATAGCGGAAATATTTCCTTCATTGTTCAGAAGAAGATATAAAAAAGGACAACGCTCTGATGATCAGCATGACGCATTCGTAGCAAGTGCTTGGCTGAGAGATATGGATAAACGAGGGCTTTTAAATTATTATTTTAATCCCATGCTAAGTGATAGTGAAAAGCAATTGGTATTTTTGGAGGGTTGGATTTTGGGAGTACTTTGAATTAACGCGCATTAAAACATTGACCCACTTGTTCTCTTTGGGCACCTGATGCATCATCACTGCAAATACTACCCGAGCTTCCAATAATACATTTCCTTGATGTATTGCTTAGGGTAAGTGTTCCACAAGTGGTGTCATCGGCAAGTTGTCCTCCCGTCGGAGTTGATGTTAGTAAATACGTTGAGGATGTTGGTGAAGCTAGGGAGATCGTGTATTTAGCGTTTCCTGTACGAGGAGAATTAGAGAAGGGTAAACTTGGCATAGACGCATTATCGTATGAGCCGAATATCGTATATTGCCTTTCAAGCCAGCTGGCTAATTCAGAAAGGTCAGCAACTGCTTCAGCTCGACTAGCTCTAACAACAAAATTACGATATGAGGGTAGTGCCACTGACGCCAAAAAAGCAACTATTGCTACAACAATCATAAGCTCTATTAAAGTAAATCCCTTTGATTTCTTAGTAAGACTTTGCATAATCATTTTAGTAGGAGCCGTAATTAGATTTGTATTGGTCTGCTTTTTCGCGCTTGTTAGATTTAAGACTTTTGTTTTGATTTTTCTTCGTTTTATTTTGAAGATGAATGCGTTTGGCAAGCAGCCCTTCAGGTGATATCTCAAAATCCATTCTAATTGGCATACCTTTTTTCAAGTTTCTAAAACGTATTTTTTTCTCGTTGTTCGACAGGAATTCAACTTTACTATCACAAATAAAGATATCATCATTAATTATGATCTGTTTATTTTTTTTATCGATCCTCTGAATTTTCCCTTCAACTTGATTTTTTATTGTAATATCGCTTCCAAACTCAAGAGACAAACCATCTGGTAGGGTGCCGTTAACCCTTCCTAGTTCTAATTTTTCCGATCGCTTATTTTTTTGGGGTTGTTTGTAGGATTCATAGCTTACGGCTGTAAAACTGATCAAAAGAATGAAAATAAAAAACGGATTTATATATAAATTTCTTTGTGTTTTGTTTCTGCTCATTGTAGTTGTCTCCAAGATTGACGACCAAGACTTATCGTTGCTCCTGCTACTGTGCTTATTGAAGGGCTTACGGATTGAGTGCTAGATTCAACTACAAAGCTCTCAGTAGCGTCTCCGCTTGAGACTACCGTTACGGCGGAGACTGACTGTCGGTTTATACGACCGTTAACAGCAAAGCCCGTGCTTGACTCTTTATCATTATCTGTTATCTCGCCGTCGTTGTTTAGGTCGAATACAGAGAATGGGGTGCGGCTTCCTGTTATTGCATCGAATACCATCAAGGCTGAAAATCCACCGATACTTTCGCAGGATCCACCTGGCACAAATGTATTGAATAGAACAGATGTTGAACTATTAACGTTTCGGAGTTGTGGATCTGCGATGACCCTTTCTCCTTCAGCTCCGTTTATTGGCGAGATAAGATCCATATACCACCCTTGTTGCGGGGCTTTTCCGCCGCCGCCTGTAAAATCTACAGGGTTACTAGAAATGATTCTAATCGTATTTGTAACACCTGATGAAACTTCGATTTCTTCAGTCACAATTGATTGCGGTTGTAAAATGGTATCAGGTTGTATGCTGGGAGGAAGATTTCTGGAACCTACTGACGGTACGGAAGTTCCTAAATCTCTTATGCCATAGAAAGTGTTTATATTTGGTCCTTCCGCTGGGATGATCTCGTCTCCTTGAGTAAAAAACCTTCCTGTTCCAAACACCACCATAAAGCCTCCTTCAGGATGTTTTGCAATTACTGGCTTAGAGGTTATTGGTTGAGTTGTGCCAGAGGGTGCTAAAGCAGTATAGAGTGGTGAGTCAGCAAATTCGGTATTCCAAGAGTCTATCGAGCTAGAATTTACATTAAATTTCCAGAGATTACCTTTAAGATCCCCAGCATAAACTAAGTCTGAAATAAAATCGCCATTCGTGTCCACCACTAATGGGGTAGATAGTCCATTATTACCTGCGAATGTCTCATTGCCTGCAGTTATTTTTTTTTGTAAGATTTCCTGTTTCAATATCGATAATAAAAAGTTCTGGTTTTTCTGATGATGAGTTATAGCCATTTCCTATTATGATTGACCATTTCCCATTTAATAATCGAACTATTTGTGGCTTACCTAGAACAACCCCAAGCTCAGGATGGGTAAATTCCCATAAGATTTTTGTCTCATCGAAACTAGTCATATCTGTAACATCGATAGCAAAGATAGTATTACCACCTCTACCGAGACTACCGATTAGTACGGTTTTCCAACCGCCATTTATAAAAACATCACCAGATGCTAAGACACCATCCACGAAGAACGCATGGTCATATGTCGTATCAGTAAGAATAGAAAGCTTATTAAAAATTCCTTCCGGAATATAACCCATTACTTCTTCGCCAGTATTAGCATTAAATGCATGGAGGATCCCATTATTACTTCCCACAAATACGGTCTCTAAAATTCCAGATTTAGTACCTTGAAATGCTTGATAGCTCTCACCTTCAATTCCTGGAAGTTTATTGAAAGGTGGGCTGGCCTGATTGCGTGTTACGGCAACCGGAGTTGAATGAACAATATCGCCAAGAAGGGTATTTCTATTCCTAAAAGAACCTCCATTTTTTACTTCACCTGCTTGGGCACTCGATGGAACTTGTATTCCTCGAATATACCCAATCACTTTATCTGCTTCTGCTCCTATCACCGATTTTTGAGAAGCTGATATTGATGATGTTGTAAATTCAATACCTTCAGGAGGGGTTCCATTTTTATTAAAGCTATATAGCTTTCTCTGGCTTGCTTGCGGTATTAAAGTTGACGCTTCCCACTGAGCAGCTCCAAGTACCCCCTCTGTAGATAAGGGAAATGCAGAAAAAGTTCCTGACCAATCTTCGCTATTAAAAGTGCCTTGGAATATAAGTGCATTGCTTTTGACGGATTGCGATGTTGATGCAGCTGCTGAAGCCGCCCCAGTCCGACTACCGATATCGGCAAGAGCTGCGGTTAAAGTATCAATGAGTTGTTGAGGATTTTGGCCAGGTAAGTAGAGTCCTCTTGCATTAAATGCAGCGTGTCGCATGTCATCAACCGTTGTTAAAGTATTGGCAAATGGAGTGGGCCAAGGTGGAGAAGGGGTTCCAGGGTTTCGATTAGCTGGTACGGCACTCAAGGAGCCATTGAGTCCGTAGGATATTGTGTAAGTCACCATATGTTGCGCAGAATTCTCATCAACTCCAGTTATAGTAGGAACGTTGTTTGAAAGAGGTGATAAGTCTTTTTCATAATATTTCATGGCAACATCAGCTAATGTTTTCGAAACTGAGTCGGCGTGAGGACCCCCATCAAAAGCAGAGTTGTTATCTCCGTCCTCGTTAAAGATATCTCCTGGGTTATTACCGTTCCAAAATCCATCTGAAAACAGAACTGTAAAATTCTGTTGACATTCGCCTCCTTCTGACTGAGGTAAGATTGGACTCGTATTGTCAAATCCAAGAGAGGCATGACTTGCTCCATCATTTTGATCAAAATATCTTCCCACATTTCTTAATGTCGTTCGAAGAGGTGTCAGCCCGGAGGGAAAAATTTGAAATAACCGAGACAGTAAATTGTCCTTATTAGACTGATTTGTCATATCTGCCACAGGCGTTCCGACGCCGAAGTTATTTTGTAGCGTTGCTAACCCCATTCTAGCTTGCGAGGTTGTTATTAATTGCGACAGAGCTCTTTTCATTACATATTCTCTTTTTCGATAATACGTAAACCAGTTCGCGTAATTTGTCTGTTCGGTATCAGTTATACTATCAACTCTGAAAAATCTGGGATCTCCATCGTTTGCAATAAAATCAAATCTCACTCGATAGTTTACTCCAAAACCTACGCCAGCTGGTGCACTAAGGCACTCGCATAGTTGCATTTTTCCATCATTATTTCTCGCTTGGTTTAGAGAGTTAAAGCCGTTGTCCCAGAATAAACTTGTATTGCAAAGACCATTGTCCGTAAATGTACTGTACCAAGCTGGCCTATTGGAGAATTGTCCTGTCCTTTGATCAAAAATATTTAGAAGGTTTGTAGAACCTTCATTAGGGTTAAAGGGGTTATTCAGCGCGCTCGTGATTGATTGATTGCTATAGGGTTGACCAAATATATCTTTACCTTGCCAAGGAGTATAAGTTTGTGCTGGATCATATGCCATGAGGTTATAAGCTGAACACAAATCAAGATCTTCGTTAAAGCCATCTGGAGATAAATCAATGTCTCTTATGTCTGATTGGTTTAGAATGGCCTGGAAAACTGAATTAAATGGAATTAGTGATATTAGCGTGTTATTTGCATCATCTGTGTTCAGGACTTCAGAGTCCATTGAACCTGAATCATCTAATGCAAAAAATATATTTGCTTGAACGTCATTTGCTAAAAACAATGGTTTAGGTGGTATCGTTAAAGCCGCTGAAGAAATATTAGTTACTAGAATTAAAATAAATGCCAAGTGTTTTAATTTATGTTTTATAGCCATATTCAACCTCAAGCCTATTTTCGTGACAATATTGTCGATTGTACTGTTGTGAGAGTATCATTATTTTGCCCTTTCCCCTCAGCTGTTACTCTATAAGTGTATCGCCAACAGTCTTGGTTGGCGCTAGCCTCTGCATCTAGCGCACAACTATCGTCTCTGGGAATTGAACCAGTAAACTCCATTACGTACTGTGGCTGCTCTACGACGTTTGAAATTGTTCCGCTTGGCAAAGTAATCCATGATGATTTTATAGAATCGTTAAGCCATCGAGGGCTGGCTGGATCCGGTAGCCAGAGTCCGATGGAACCATCGGTTGCTGCACCGATCGATATCGTATCGGCATTTGTTTCACCGAATCGTAAGGCGGCCTCACTGCTATCGAAGGATATTTGCTTATTCCTAGTTAAGCCCGTAGCTCTTTCTTGGACAATTGTTGTTTTTATAGCGGAACTACCCAAAATTGCGAGTATTAACATTATTATCAAGCAAATTGCGAGAACCATTCCGCTTTCTTGCGGGTTTGTACTAGGGAACACGATTTCGCAACCCAATTGTGGTAAACATTTGAAGTCTAAGTCTCCTATCACCATTATTAAAGCTATCACCCATAAACGTTACTGGAATTGGCGCATCTGTCAAGAAATCTTGTTCGCTTTTTAGCAGAATTCCAATCCGAAGACTGACAACTTTTGTAAAATCAGATACCGTAGCTGCTGAATCTCTGTAAACGTCTGCAAACTCGTCCCCTTGAGTATTTTCTCCATATTGAATCTGTATGGATTCAACCCCCCTTGCGATTGGTATAGCTGCAGGCGCGACGTTCTCGTCGAATATTCCAATTCGGTAGAGCGTTGCTATTTCATCTGGCTCGCCATCTCCGTTCTTATCTCTGTTATCGGTAGCAACGAAGTAGGTTGCTCCAACAACTGGCATAATAAAGCTGTCTGATGCATAGGCTTTTTGTAAATTGGCATTCGGCGTCAAGCTTGTTGATGATATTGCATTTGTCCTAAAAAGATCTGCTTGTTGACAATCTGTGATAACTACTAAATCTTCCTCGTTCGGTGGCGTACCGTTGGTGTTAACTGAGGGTTGTAAAGAGTTCATATCAGCCAAACTAACATTGATGGGGTCACTTGGAGAGGACATTGCGCTAGTAGTTACCCCTATAGTCTCTGCTCCTCTAATTAGTTGAAGGATATCACTTATACGACATGCATTTATATTTCCTCTTGCATCGCTACACAAGGTTAGTGGTCGAGCTCGGCTATCAACAATTGAAGCTCCGATTGAATTGAAACCGGTCCCACCGTCAAAGCCAACAATATGTTGGGCTGGGGTCATGTCAGGTGGGTTGCTAGAAGCAACAGAATTGATTGTGATCTGCTGTCTACTAGCGCATCCGAAAAATCCTGCCATACGAATATCCCTTGCTAATTCATCTAACGCTAACCGTCCATTTTCCTGCATTCTGGAAAAAGCGATACTAAATCTGAAATTTTGCGAATTTGCCGAAAAAATTTGAATTACTGCTAGCATCAGAAAAAGACTCAACGTCAGAACAATCATTAGCTCGATTAATGTAAATCCTGATTGGTTATTTAAACGGTTCATTTCTATATGTTTGAATTAAGGGTCGTGCTTTGAGACGGAACACTACTGTCGCCTTGAGAATCATCCCAAATAACAGTTACAGAACAGGTTCCAGAAGAATTGCAAGAAATTGTCACATTAGGAGCAGGTAGAAGATCAAGCTCATTGTCTCGCCAACTGGCGAGATCATCGTCTGCTAAAGGGGCTAACCCATCCCCATCCGTAATTTCAGTCACATCTGTGATGTTATAGGATCCTGCGAGCGCCGCATTTCGATTGCTTCTCAGTCTATCCATCATGGAATAGGCCACCTGAATAGCTTGTGCATAGTTGTGTGCACTAATGTCCCCTCTAAGCACTCGTAGTTGGAGGGCAGTTAAAGACAGAATTCCAATTGCAAAAATCAATAAAGCAACTAGAAATTCAACTAATGTAAATCCGCTTATTTTTTTTGAGTAGCCGTTTAAGGACATGGGACTGTCTCACAAGAGCATCTAGTAATATCTATGTAGCCCGCAAAAGTCACGTCTATATCTCTTCGTGGATTAGTTGTTCCACATCTTAAGGGTGTTATCGAAATAAGTGTCGGGCTTGCCCTGCCGCGAGCATCAAAACTTAAGTTACTCGGGATAGAGTCAAATTGTAATTCATTAGAAGCGATGGATGACTCTCTGAGAATTGAGTCAATAGAGCCGTTACCATTTGCATCTAGCCCCATTTGCCAGCCTGATGTCCAATCTCCATTAATTGGATTAATTACAATTGTGGAATTTAATTTCATAGCGGATGTTCGAGCCTCTCTGATAGTAGTTAGAAATTCGTTGATTTGAGAATCCGTCCTTTTCGACGCGAGGAATTGAGTCATGCTAGGAATCCCAAAGACTGCGACGATTCCAACGATTGCAAGCGCCATTAACAGCTCCATTAATGTGAACCCGATTTGTTTTTCTTTATCAAAGAAAGCAACCTTAATCCTAACCATATTATTTACTTTCTGCTATTTTTTGGTCACCTCGGTGTTTGACGATAACACAAGGATCTTTAGTTAATTTCTTCAGTTGTTCAATTCCTCTAATATCGATGTTGTCTATTGGATTGACTGAGATATTTAATATTCTAATACTTGGGGTTTCCCAAAAGTTGATAGTTTCTAGACGGTTTTTTTTACAATCAAGATAATTAATTTTTCCATTTTCGGGAAGTTGAATCTTCTGTATTTTATTGTTTTGACAGTCGACATGAATAAGATTACCGTTTCCACTTAAGTCTAAAATAGTCAGTAAATTATCATTACAGATTAATTCATTGAGGTCTTTGGAATCATTTAATAGCAGACCGAGTAGTTTGTTGTTTGAACATAAAAGCTCTCTTAGTTTTGAACTTTTTGGTAGATTTATATCGTATATTTCGTTTTCTTTACATTGAACCCAAGTGAGGTCTTTTAATTGTGAAATATCAAGTTGTTGTAATAAATTTTTGCTGCAATCAATCCACGTGATTCCAGGGGAGAATGAAAAGTCAAGTTCCTTTAATTGATTTTGTTTACAATCTAGCCCTGCTAGGTTTGGTACGTGATTGAGACTTACTTTAGAAATCTTATTATCTTTACAATCTAACCAAACCAATGAAGGAACTTTTAGCAAGTTAAGTTCTTTTAAATTATTTAGGCTGCAATCTAAATAGTTGAGATTAGACATTCCGTCTAAATTAAGCTGCTCAAGATCGAGGGCGGAACATGAAAGATGTTTTATATTTGGACGTCTTATAAAATCAATATCAGATAAATTTTTATTCTGGCTAATATTTAACTCTTCGAGTGAGTTAAGTGGATCGAGATTTAGTGATTTAATTTGATTACCGTTGCATCTTAAAGTTTTTAGGTCCCTGCAATTATCTAAATATAGATCATGGATATCGTTGTCCGCACAATCAATTAAGACGAGGCTGGGGGCCTGAGATACGTCAATTGATGAAAGTCGATTTTCAAAACAGTAAAGTTTTTGAAGGGCAGATAAGTTAAAAGTAAGCTTTGAAGTTGATGAATTATTTTTTAATCCTATAACGCTTATGGACAGCTCTTCAAGCCAGCCAAAGTCATCGATCGGTAAAAGTTCAAAGTCCCATACTAAAGAGATGATAGCAGTTCCTCTTATCTCAAACTTAATCGTTTCTCCATCGAAGACTTGAAGTTCGCTATCCTCGAGTCGCTCGATTATTTGTTCTGGGTCAAGATTGATATTTCGAGCCCAATATAGTATTTGCTGATAATCTTGGACTCGAAGTTCATAACCACATAAATTAAAAGTGGGATTATCTTGTAGACTCAACTTTACCGCCTTTCTATATATATTTGAGTAGTTTAAAACATATCTGGAACAATTGTAAGAATGTCCCATATTTAGTCATTTGAAAGGCGAGGGGAATATGGCTTAAGAGCTTTTATTTCTCCGGACTTAACTTTTGTGAGAGGTCTTTGTTGATTATCTGGGTAAAAATTAAATGCAGGCAAGGATTTGCTAACAAAAGTTTCTTTAAGCTCGCTTGGTCCCATGAAATCACATTTGTCTCTTCTGTAGCTGATACATCAGCCGAAGCTTGAGAACCTGACATAAAAGACATCTCACCAATGAATGATCCAGCATGCAACGTTGCCAAAATTTTACCTTTTTGTTTAATTTTAACTGAACCTGATATGATTAGTTTTAATTCAGGTGCATCTTGATCAATTGTGATTATTTGAGCCGATTTTGGAAAAGTTTGATGGTTGCCTAGATTGATAAGTTTTTTAAATTCACTCAAGGATAATTGTTTAAAAAAAACATTGCGTAATTCCATTTCCGCATCTGAACACTCTAACATTCGCAATTCAAATAAAGTGCTAATTGTTTGGTATAAGTTGATAATAACAAAAACTGAAAGCCAGAAAATTACAAGCCACAAAGGCTCAGATGCGGCAAAAAAATTATAAATTATTCCCAGCATGCTGGACAAAATAGCGATAACCCTGAGAAGGATTATATCTTTCATTAGGAAGGAAAATGCTGCTGCAGCAAAGGACAAGTGCCCTATTACTATTACTTCCATATTGTCCAAGCTTTGCTCCTTCGCTTCACTAAATTTGAATATTTGATCTCAATTTCAGTAGCTTATTTTCAATGGCGGAATATAATTTGTCTGGCGATTTTTTCTCACAAGAATAAAGTGAAACACCTTTGGCCTCAATAGATAGATTAAGATTGATCCGATTGATTTTTATCAGGGTATAATTGTTTTGTGAAAAAAATAAATTTGTTGCACTTGCTTCTGTTAAAACTCCCCATAAAGACAGGTCCTTAACCCTTGTCGATTTATCAAATGTTTTTGAATGCCAAGGTTCTTCGAAGATTGCATGAGCCTGTTGGCTCGTAAGTTTTTTTTTGACCATGAACCATTTTTCAATATTATCGAATTCTACATGAGTACATCTTAAACTATACAAATCAAATAGTTTTTTTTCAAAGAAACTGTAGCATCCAAGTATAATAATTGTTGCGATAAAAGTGACTGCAAATATTCGAACCATGTTAACTCTCTTTATTTATCTTATCGATAAAATTCATTATTTTTTTCGAGTCTTCTGTTTTTCCTAGTGTTCGATAGTACCCCATGGTCATTTCATGAAAATTTATGGTGCTTGCAATTTGATCATAATTTAGTAATGTTTTTAGGTAAGTTTGAAGATTGTTAAAAGATTTAAGTAAAATAGTTTTTTTTAAAAATAGCTCTGAATAGACTAAATCAAACCTAACTAATGTCACAAAAAATTTCCAATCCGGGACGGTTGGATTATTGCCTAACAAGTATTTCTTCCCTTCTAAGATCGAATCTAATTTGACTAGCGCTCGATGAAAATTTCTCTCTGCAATTTTTTTTTCTGAGTTGTTTTGAGAGAGCAAGCATTTATAAATTCCGTCGTTAATTCTTTTTGAAATAAAATCATCTAATTTTTTTTCCTCAGATTGATAATTTTTGGAGTAAAAAAAATATCTTTTTTCATTGGCTTGATTAAATTCAGTCTCGAACATATATAGAATGTCTGATGAATTGTTATTGACGATTGTTTTGTTTTGTATGTCCCAAAGGACAGGTATTGTGACTCTTCCTGTGTATTTGTTATCACTGTGGGTATATAGTTCAAAAAGGTGATGCGCTTTAATTTCTGGGTCTGGCGCTTTTTCTGTAAATCGCCAAGATTTAGGCCCCATAGTAGAATCCAAATAAACTATTCCAATTGTTGACTGAAGGTTTTTAAGCAGTCGAGCGATTATTACTAAATGCGACCAGGGACATGTATGATTTACGTAGAGGAGGTATCTTCCGTCTTCTGGTTTAAAATCCAGATTTTTTTTACTTATAAAGTTTTTAAAACCTCCAGAGAATCGAATATTTTGACCACTCCTCTTCAATTCGATCGGTTCGTTATCTGTCCATTTTCCTTCTAAAAGCAGGCCCATTAGCGATCTTAGCCTTCCTTGGTTCTGTTCTTTAAAGTAAGCACTGTTTTAAACACTTCATTATTATTCTCATCAAAAAAGTAAATCGGTATTTCATGGTTGTGTTGAAGTTTATGTTTTGGTTCAAAAAGCATTAAATGAATTCCACTTGGTTCTAATTTGATCTCATGATTGGCTGGTATTTTAAGTTTCTCAAGTTTTTGCATTGATGTTCTACCGTTCTTAGTAACGGATTGATGTAGCTCCACTTTTCTAAAATCGTTACTCTTCACCCTGTATATTTCAAAATCTTTGTCACTTTTATTATGAATGGTCAAGTATCCTACTGATGGTAAGTCAATATCTGGTAAAAATTTTATTACATTTGCGTGTAATGAAAAGCTACTTACACATAAAATTGCGGCTAATGTCATTGCTAATGATTTTATCATGTTCATTTATTTTGGAGTCTCTCTATTCATGCTATATTTGACACGTTATTTTGATTTTTTAAAAAACACGCTTTTTCAGGAGTATATATGTCAAACCTAGATCAAGCAAAGCTTGAAGCGTTACAGAGGCAACTAGTTGGCAATATTGGTGGAGCTGTGGGGTTGCTAATGGCCTACATAGGAGATCAGGCTGGAGTTTATAAAGTACTTGAAGAAACTGGACCATGTACTAGTTCTGAATTAGCGCGAAAATCTAAAATTGATACGAGGTATTTAAGCGAGTGGCTCTGCTCGAATGCGGCCTTGGGCTATATCGATTATGATGAAAAAACAAACAGGTTTTTTTTAACACCAGAGCAAGCTGCGATTTTTTGTAAGGAAGGTGAGCAAACATGTATGCAAGGTTTTTTCCAGGCTATAGTGAGTCAGTTTGAGACGTGTGATAAAGCAGTAGAAACTTTCATTTCTGGAAAAGGTAGAGAGTGGGGTGAGCATTCATCATGTCTTTTTTGTGGTACGGACAGGTTTTTCAGACCTGGATATGAGGCTAATCTTTTATCAAACTGGATACCATCCCTTGATGGAATTGATAAGAGGCTTAAAATTGGAGGTAAAATAGCGGATATAGGGTGTGGTCATGGCTCCTCCACACGTCTGCTCGCGCAGAATTATCCTAATACTGAGGTTTTCGGGTACGATTTTCATGGTCCCTCAATCGAATTGGCCTCGCAGTTAGCGAAAGATGAGGGACTAGATAATGTTGTTTTTTTAAAGTCTGATGCAAAAAATATTTCGCAAACTGGATTTGATTTAGCTTGTATATTTGACGCATTACACGATATGGGTGATCCTGTAGGAGTTTCTAAGAGAATACATAACATACTTGTTGATGATGGAATATTTATGGTAGTTGAACCGATTTCAGGCGATTCATTATCTGAAAATTTAAATCTTTTATCGGGAATCTTTTATGGAATCTCAACAACTATTTGTGTGCCAACATCAAGAGCCCAAGAGGTCGGTTTGTGCTTAGGGGCTCAAGCAGGGCAAATGAAACTGACGGAAGTTCTTAAAGAAGGCAATTTCTCGAGTGTTAGAAGGGTGAGTGAAAATGCGACTAATATGGTATTAGAGGCAAAAAAATAAAAGGAACAATCGTGAAAATGATGAATTGTATAAAAACTAATAAAACAATTATCGGGTTCGCGGTTTTATATTCCCTTTCTATTAGCCAAGTTAGGTCGGAAGAGGAGTTGGTAATTACAGCAACCCGAGCAAATTCTAAATTGAGTGAAATCCCGTTTAGTGTAAATACTATTGGAAAAGATCAAATTGAAAAAGGACAGTACCTTAATTTAGATGAATCCTTAAACCAAGTGCCTGGATTATATTTTTCTAATAGATACAATTATTCACGTGATCTCAGGATGTCTATTCGTGGTTTCGGAGCGAGGTCAAATTTCGGTATTAGAGGTATTCAAGTCTTTATAGATGGTATTCCTTCAACAACGCCTGATGGTCAGACCGTGTTAGATGATCTAGACCTGTCGATTGTAAAACAAATCGAGATACTAAGAGGCACTTCTTCTGCCCTCTATGGTTCATCTTCTGGAGGTGTGGTAAACATTATTACCGAAAGCGGACTCGATATTAGCGGCGGTTCATTCAATTCAATGATTGGTGATAATTCATTTTTTAGAAATTCATTCAAGTTAGGAGAAAAAATTGACAACTTTGATTTTGCGCTGAGCGGTGCTCATTTAAATTATGGGGGTTACCGCGAACATTCCAACGTGGAACAAACCAACCTTGGAATAAAAACTGGTTACGATTTTAACGAGAACTATAGGGCAGAGTTTATATTAAGAGCAGTGGATTCGCCGTATGCCGAAGATGCTGGCGGTTTGAATTCAGCAGAACGCAGGACTAATAAAAAAGCTGCTAGGCAGCGAAATATAGATTTGAATGCTGGAGAAGCCGTAACAGATAAAAAAATGGGCGTATCACTAATCCGAACCAGTGAATTCCACCGCTTAGAGTTGAGGAATTATTTCAATTGGCGCGATTTTGACGCAAGGTTACCCATTACACCCTTCATTGGCGCAGGAATAGTAAAATTGGACAGGACGATCGTGGGTGGCGGTATAGAATATGAAAATAGCCATAATGTTTTTGGATATGAAAATCAATTCTTTATAGGCTTTGATTATGACTCAATGAAGGATGACCGACGGCGATTCGATAATCTAAACGGTAGCACGGGCGACCTTCAGTTTGAACAAGATGAAAAGGCTAAAACACTAGGCCTTTTTTTACAAGAAAAATTCTTTATAAACGACAAAACTAGCGTGTTAGCAGGATTAAGGTATGATCATGTAGACTTTGAAATACAAGACAAGTTTCTATCAAATGGTGACCAAACAGAAGAACTTGAGTTCAACGAGATGACGTACTCCATAGGGGTCTCTTACAACCCTAACATTTTTTTGAATTATTATTTTAATTATTCCACTGCTTTTGAAACCCCTACTTTCACGGAGTTTGCTAACCCGAGTAGTAATGGGACTTTGGGTGGTTTTGCAAACGTGTCAGCTCAAAAGTCGAACGGTTATGAGCTTGGTATGCGAGTCAACGCAGGAAAACTCTTTAAAACATCTTTTGTGTATTACCATTTAGATGTCGAAGATGAAGTCACCACGGTTTCAAATGTTGATGGTAGAGCTTTTTTTAATAATGCAGATACTAGACGTAGTGGAGTCGAGTTAGATTTCCTAGTTAGATTAGTTGAAAACTTGGATTTATCTGCTTCCTTTACTCATTCAAATCTTAATTTCACAAAATTTGTTAATACGCCTGAAGCTGTAGGAAATAGACTACCTGGCGTTCCTAAGCAACATGGGTATTTGGGTTTAAACTATGAAAATTCCAAAGGTGTTTTTGCTAACTGGAACATAAATTATGTAGGGAAAATTTATGCAAATAATGTTAACACGGTTAGCGATACATCTTATTTGGTTTCTAATCTAGTTTTTGGCCATGATTATAAATTTGAGAAATATAGATTGCTTGGCAAAATCGGAATCAATAATCTTTTTGATAAGGACTATAACCAAGAGATAAGGATCCAAGACGCCACGAGCCGGTTTTTTGAAACCGCTCCAAAGCGAAACTTCTTTGGATCAGTTGAATTTCAAATTAGTTTCTAAGCACTGTTTACTTAATTATAGGAACTTTTATTTCTGACTCGAGTTTAATCACAGTACCGTCGTCTATTTTTTTAAAAATGTCACCAGAGTTCAAATCGATAACAGTTCCATTACCAAGATCTTTATATACAGTCCCGGTGGTTAAATTTATAATGTTACCAGCACTGTCTTTGTGTAAATTTGAATTGTCAAAAGGTAGTATCGATTGAGATACTACGATAGTATTTGTAAATAAAAAAAACAAACAAAAACTAAATTTAAGTTTCATAAAATCTCTCCAATTTTAAAAAAAGTTGCGTCTCTTGCCTGAGTCAAGTGTCATTTTTATGTTTACTAAATCGACACAAGTACCGATGAAGTTTTCTTCCGTTTTATCGCTGTTGAAGCTAGTGCTGTCAATCTCTAATGATAATTTTGCCACGTCAAATTTCGATAGAGTCTCTTTAATCATGGTAACCAAGGTTGCTCTTTCGTTTTGACCGATTTCTAGGTAAATTACTAGGTCATGATGCGCAACTGGATCGAAGAAAGCACAATTACCATTGATTATGCCAAGGGTTCCGTCTTCGTATAATGCCACTCTTAACTCAAAGTCCTTAGGAAGTTTTAACTTGCGATTATTGATGGCGTAGTCGTTATTGACCGTTCCGTATAATCTGACATCATAATTGTAAAGTTCGAATGTTTCCGTAACGCTTTCTATTGCTAGATTTAAGTATTTTTCATCTTTCAGATAGTTAATCAATTCAGAAGCCATTAGGTTTTATTCTCTCGTTGATTAATAAAGCATATTTTTTGTTGTAAGTTTATAAAAACTATTATAAATAATACTATCAGAATTGAGATCTGAATGCTTTAGAGAAATTGATAGTGGTGGCTGTCGCGACAGCCACCATTCTAAACTGTAGCTTTTCCGTTTGACAGTGCGGAAGGTTCGCCCAAACAGTCTAGATGTAAATAATTGAGCATATTTCGTGCCATCTTATGTTTGCTTTGTATTTATATAAATCTTTGATTTATATAATCAGGAAATAATATATCTCTGCCGTTATCTACTTTATGGACAACATTTGCCTATCCTAGGGCAAATAGTTGCCGATTAGTTATTTACGGCAGAATGGCCAAAATTTATGGAAGCCGTAACATTCATACAGTTTTCGACATTTTGTTAATTGTGTTTCATATTGAAAGGCTGTCCGCGCCACTTTCTTTGCGATTTTTCTCAGCTTTGGCTTCTTGTTATAACTGCCTCTTGAAAAACCTCCGCGACCTTCGTGATAGGCTAAGTAAAGATTCTCGGGGTCGCTCAGCCTAATTCCGAGTTGATTATGACTTTTTTGGTTATACCAACCGATGAAATCCAAAGCGTCACTCATATCTGAACGACTTTTTAATAATTTTCCTCTTTCGGCCTTGTACTCTTTCCATACGGGATCTAATGCTTGCGCATAACCTTTCGCGCTCGTTGGACGCCCAAGGGGTATAAACGCAACCCACCTAATAGGTGGCTTTGCATTTTTGCGATAGCTTGATTCCTGCCTAACAAAAGACATCAATGTGCTTATGGGGGTCCCCCATTTCTTTTCGGATTTTTTCGCGTCGTTAAACCAACCAGGTTCTTGGGCAAATATTTTACAAATATTACCTTGATTAGTGGGCGGTGTTGAAGCACAGGATGTTATTAGACTAAGTGTTGCCATGAAAGAGAAAAGCTTTAACTTTGTCATTGGTCTTCTTTTTCGATAATTTTACGAAAAGTAATACTCATTCTATGGTCTTTGACAGACGGCATTTTAGGTAAACAATGATTCCAGTTTACCTGAAAAGGGTGTTTCATTAGAAGTAGACTCCCGTGTTTTAGTGTAAAACATGTTATTTTTTTTGATGGAAGATGCTTGACCTTAAAAATCCGGCTCACACCTAGACTTAGCATAGCAACATTGATTTCATTACCAAGTTGTTTTTCATTATCTGAATGCCAACCTACGGCGTTTGTTCCATCACGATAGTAATTTAAAAGTAAATGGTTAAATTCTATATTTAGGTGGGAGGATACTCTTGTCAACAAATTACTAAAAGTATAAGTTAGTGGATTATTATCGTGTTTGATTCTTGAGTATGCATAACTATCCAGGCAATCACTGTATGCCGCAACTAGCCTAGGTAGTGGAATTTTTTTTCCGAATATCGATATATTTTTTTGTTCCCAGCTCTCTAAACTAAGGCAGTAACTAAATAACTTATCAGCCTCAGAATCAAGGAAATCTGATTCAAGTCGCAACATTGTCAATAGACTAGGAACCGATCTTTTTCTGGACAGTGTAATATTGTATGGCATTATGCTTGTATCCTAGCATATAAAAAGGCAATAATTGATTGGTGAGTAAATATTATAAATCATACAAAGAATTGAAACGAGATAATCGCTATGGGATCGATTATCAAATTGATGCTCGTATTCTTTTTCCTAAAGGGTTTCTAATTGTGGCCCCTCACGGAGGAACCATCGAACCTGGCACATCAGAAATTACAAAAAAAATCGCTGCTAATAAATTTAATTATTACTCTTTTGAAAGCTTAAGGG
>MDTB01160842.1_pt1 | contig 40634 bp, 45 predicted proteins | sample 811161 | NCBI WGS metagenome assembly MDTB01 (sample SAMN05326650, study PRJNA326480) | marine metagenome | isolation source: seawater | place: Mediterranean Sea | collected 2009 | reverse complement strand
TATTAGTTGCTTTTCTTCAAGCTTATGTTTTTGCAATTTTAACCTGCATCTATTTAAATGATGCATTAAATTTACACCATTAAAATAAAGGAGGAAAAATGGAGTTAGAAGCGGCAAAAATGATTGGAGCAGGATTAGCTGCAATCGCATTAGCAGGTGCTGGTGTAGGGATCGGAATTATTTTCGGTAACTATTTATCTGGAGCAATGAGAAATCCATCAGCAGCTCAAAAACAATTTCCAAACTTGCTTTTAGGTTTTGCATTAGCAGAAGCTACGGGCTTATTTGGATTAGTTGTTGCATTAATTATTTTATTTGCATTTTAAATAAATAAAATATGAGGTTATTTTTAATAACAAGTTTAGCTTTAACAGCTATAGAAATCGATTTGATTGCAGCTGAGGCTGGTATGCCTCAGCTTGATCCAAAATATTGGGCTTCTCAAGTTTTTTGGCTTATACTTGTTTTTACAATTTTGTATATTTGTATTTCAAGGTTTTTTATTCCTAAAATTAAAATGAATTTAGATGATAGGGAAAATAAAATTAAAGAAGACCTTGAAGAAGCTAGTAGTTTAAAACAACTGTCTGAAAAAAAAATTAAAGAATATGAAATAGTTTTAGAGAATGCCAAAATGGAAGTGTCCAAAATTTTATTAAACTCTAAAAATAATTTAAATAAAGATATTCAAGCAAAAAGAAAGCTTGTTGAGCAAGAGATAGAAAAAGAAGTAGTAAAAGCTCAAAAGCAAATTTTAGACTTAAAAAAAAATTCAATTTCATCAATTAGTAATATTTCGGAAGAAATTACCTCTAAAATCATCCAAGATATTTCAGGAGATGAATTAAATAAAAGTAGTATTAAGGCTGCGGTATCGGATATTTCTAGAAAAAATTTAAACAAATATTTATGACAATAGATGCAACATTTTGGGTAGCAGTATCTTTTTTTATTTTTGTGGGATTATTATTTTATTTTAAAGTCCATCAAAAGGTTGGGTTGGTCTTAGATAACGCTATTAAAGATATTAAAAGTCAGATTAATGAAGCAGAAAAACTTAAAGAAGAGGCTAAATTATCTTTAAGTGAACATGAAACTAAGCTAAGTAATTCAAAAAATGAAATTAAACTAATGATAGATAAAGCTAACAAAGAAGCAGAAACATTTGTAATTAAATCTAATGCAGATTTTCATACAATGATGGAAAATAGAAAAAAGAATGCAGATCAAAAAATAAAACAGATGAAAGAACAAGCATTTAAAGATATTAAAAATATGTCTGCTAGAATAGCTATAGAGTCTGTTGAAAGACTTCTTGCAAATTCCTTAGATAAGAATAAATTGAATAAACTGTATAGCGACAGCTTAGAAGAAACAAAATTAGCACTTAGGAAAAAATCCGGTTAGAATAGGCCATAATAATAATGGCAAAAAAAATAATAGTTATTGGTTCAGGTTTTGGAGGATTATCTGCTGCCTTAAGAATGCGTGCTAAAGGTTTTGATGTAACCTTAGTGGAAAAACATAAAGATTTAGGTGGTCGAGCTCGTGTATTTAAAAAAGACAAGTTTATTTATGATGGTGGACCCACTGTTATTACAGCACCGTACTTATTTGATGAATTATTTTCCTTATTCAACAAAAAAATTTCTGATTATGTAAAGATTGTTCCTTTAGATTTGTGGTACCGCTTTGTATTTAACGATGGTCAAATTTTTGATTACAACGGAAATGATAAGTCTATGGAAGAGCAAATAAAAAGAATTTCACCTGAAGATTATGTTGGATATAAAAAGCTTGTTAAATTTACTGAGAAAATTTTTAACAAAGGGTTCACTGATTTATCAGATAGACCTTTTAATAATTTAATTTTTATGTTTAAGCAGATTCCTGCTTTATTAAAATTAAAAAGCTATAAATCTGTATACAGCTTAGTTTCAAATTATATATCAAATGAAAAATTAAGAAGGGTATTTAGCATGCACCCTCTATTAGTAGGTGGTAACCCTTTTAGCACAACCTCAATTTATACTCTAATTCTATTTTTGGAAAAAAAATGGGGTATTCATTATTCAATGGGTGGAACTGGAAGAGTTGTGAATGCATTGGAGAAGTTAATGAAAGAAGAAAATATTAAGATAATTAAAGATGCGGAAGTAACAGAAATTTTAACTGAAAATAAAACTGTTAGAGCTATCAAGATAAATAATTCAGAAGTTATTAATTGTGATTATATAATTTGTAATTCTGATCCTCCCAATGTTTATAAGAATTTGATTAAATCAAAAAATGACTTTAATTTCTTATTTAAACAAAAGATGAAAAGAATGGACTATTCAATGGGTTTATTTGTTTATTATTTTGGATCTAAAAAAAAATATGAGGATGTAGCTCATCATACTATTTATTTTGGAAAATCTTATGAGGAACATTTAGATAAAATTTTTGAAAAAAAAATTCTTTCAGAAGATATAAGTTATTATTTGCATCGACCATCAGCCACAGATCCTAATATGGCACCTGATGGCCAAGATGCTTTTTATGTTCTTGTGCCTGTTCCAAATAATTTATCAAAAATAAATTGGATTAATGAAGGAGATAAATTTAAGGATTTAGTACTAGATAAAATGGATAAATCAGTTTTACCTGGGATAAAAGAAAATGTTACCAGCGATTTTTATTTAACACCTGATTATTTTGAAAAAGACTTAGCTACTCTTCATGGTTCTGGTTTTTCAATACAGCCAAAATTTTCTCAATCTGCATATTTTAGATTTCATAATCAATCTGAAATATATAGAAATTTATACTTCGTTGGTGCTGGGACTCATCCTGGTGCTGGAATGCCTGGTGTCCTTTCATCTGCCAAGGTCTTAGATAAATTATTTTAATGAATAGTAATTTATTAGAAAAACATGCTAAATCTTTTTACTGGGCTAGTTTTTTCTTATCTAGAGAAACATTCAAAAAATGTTCGTCTCTATATAATTTTTGTAGAACTTTGGATGATATAGTTGATGATAATAATCAACTAGAAGTTAAAAGAGAAATTTTTTCAAAATTTAAAAAAGAGTTTGTAAATAAAAGTCAAAATAATCAAATTATAAAAGATATGTGGTCAATAATTAATAGTGAAAATATTTCTAAACAAGTTGTAATAGATTTATTTGATGGAGTTGAAACAGACTTAAAGGAAAAAGTAGAAATAAATTCAAAAAAAGATTTGGTGGTTTATTCTTATAGAGTTGCTGGAACAGTCGGGTTAATGATGTCAAAAATACTTAAAGTAAAAAATAAAGATGCTCTAAAAGGTGCGATTGATTTAGGAATCGCTATGCAACTTACAAACATTGCTCGAGATGTTTGTGAGGATAAAGATCGCAATAGACAATATATAAATCATGATTTTTCCTCAATAAAAGAAACGATAAATGATTCTCAAATTTTTTATCAAAAATCTTTCAATTCCATCAGCAGTATACCATTAAGGTCTCGATTTTCAGTTATAGTAGCAAGACGTGTTTATAAAAAAATTGGAGATTATATTCTCAAACAAAATAATACTGAAAATTTTAATAATGCTGGTAAAATCTATGTTCCTGTATTCGAAAAAGTAATTCAGACTTTTTTGTCTATTTTTGACTTTATTAAGTTATTGTTTGTTAAAGAGTTAAATTACGATAATCACGAAAATCATAATATTTTGGAAAAGGAGATTAATATTAATGAAAGAATTTGATTATGTAATTAATGGTGGTGGGTGTGCTGGCTTATCTTTAGCCTATGAACTTGAAATTAAAAATAAATTAAAGGAAAAAACTCTTGCTATAATTGAAACTCGTGAGGAATACAAAAGAGATAAGACATGGTCATTCTGGAATGTTTTTGATCACAATTTTGAAGATTGTGTAATTAAAACTTGGAATAATTTCACTATAAATACATCGGAAAGTTCTCATGAATTAAAAAATGAACATTATCCTTATCAAAGTATTAATAGTGAAAAATTTTACAAAAAAATAAATACAAAGCTTTCTGCAAATCCTAATGTAAGTTTTTTTAAAAATCTAAGTCAGATTAACTCAAAAAATTCGTTAATTTTTAATAGTGTAATTGAAGATGAGTTAGACAAATCTAGGTTATGGCAGCACTTTCAAGGGATTGAAATAGAAACATCAAAGAATATTTTTGATGATGAAATTGTAAACCTAATGGACTTTAACTGTGATCAAAAAAACCATGTGCATTTTTTTTATACCCTGCCCTTCAATAAAAATAGAGCCTTAATTGAAACAACCTGGTTATCAAATTTAGAGGATCAGAGTCTTATGGACTATGATTTGCAATTAGAAAATTATATTAAAAATAATTTAGGTATAAAAAATTATAAAATTAATTTTATGGAAAAAGGAGCTATACCACTATTTCATCCTTCTTTTAAAAATGACGATAAATTTATCAATATCGGGTCTGCCGGTGGAATGACTAGGTTAAGCACAGGATATACTTTCTTAAATATACAAGAGCACAGCAAATATATTGTTAAAAATATTCATAGAATTAATAAAATAAAAACATTCAATTTAGGAAAAAAATATCAATTCTTAGATAAAGTATTTCTTAAAGTTTTGGAAAAACATCCAGAAAAAATGCCTAGGATATTCTTAAACATGTTTAAAGCTTCGTCAAATACTGCTATTAAATTTTTATCGAACAAAAGTAACATTTTTGAAGACCTATCTATAATTTCAAAGATGCCAAAACTGTTATTCATTAAGGCTATATTTTAGTATGATAGATAATTTCTTAAATAAGATGCACTCTTTTTTTCTGTGCTTAATGACTGTTCTTTTCAGTATATTTAAAAAAGACTTAAATATTAATTTTAGTTTTAATAATGAATTTATATCAATCGTTTGTTTTTTCCTTATTGCTTCTATTGGAGTTTCTCATGGAGCACTAGATAATTATAAGGGTAAAAAGTTTTTAAAAAAATTTAATATTAAAAATAGTTTGTATTTTTATGTAACTTATATTGTTGTTTCAATATTTGTTATCTTACTGTGGGTAATTTTACCTGAGATTACTTTAATTTTATTTTTAATTATTGCATCTTTTCATTTTGGAAAAGAAGATAATGTTTTTAAAAAAAATAAAATAAAATATTTAGATTTGTTCCTTTTTTTAAAGGGTGCTTTAATAATTTTAGCTCCATTATATTTTAATTTTAATGAAACAGCAAAAATTTTTGAAGTTTTGAATTTAAAAATAGAAAATATTGACTCGAATATACTATTAACATTGATGATAATAAGCGTATTAAGTAATTTTGTAATAAATAAAGATTTTTTATTTCCATTTGTTGATTGCTTTACTATAGTAATACTTAATTATACTTTTTCACCACTAGTTGCGTTTACAATTTATTTTTGTTTTTTGCACTCAATCAGACATTCAATTTCTCTGATAAACGAAATGGATAATAGAAATTTAATAAATGGAACGAAAATTTTTCTAAAAAAAGCCTTACCTTTGACAATTGTAACAGGGCTATTGTTTTTAATAGGATTATTTATTTTAAACAATTATTATTCATTTAATTACTCAATTTTAAAGGTAATTTTTATTGGTTTGGCGTCTCTTACATTTCCGCATATATTGCTGGAATATCTTTTAGAAAAAAATGAAAAATGAACTTAAAATATATTTAGCTTCACCCAGGGGATTTTGTGCTGGAGTTGACCGCGCAATCGAAATAGTAAACAAAGCTTTAAATAAATTTGGCTCTCCAGTTTATGTGAGACATGAAATAGTTCATAACAAACAAGTAGTTGAAGACCTAAAAAAAAGAGGCGCAATATTTGTCGAAGAATTATCAGAAATCAAAGATGTAGCTCGACCTGTTATATTTTCTGCCCATGGTGTTCCCAAAAGTGTTCCGGAGGAGGCTAAATTAAAAAATCTTTCCTATGTTGATGCTACATGTCCTTTAGTATCTAAAGTTCACAGAGAGTCTGAACAATTATATAAAAATGGTTTTAATATAATTCTAATTGGACATAAAAATCATCCTGAAGTCGTTGGTACTATGGGTCAATTGCCTCAAGGGAGTATAACACTTGTAGAAACTGTTGAGGATGTAGAATATTTAAAGATTAGTAATTTTCAAAAACCTTTAGCTTATATAACTCAAACTACTCTATCTGTAGACGATACTGCAGAGATAATTAAATTTTTAAAAATAAAATTTCCTCAAATAAAAGGACCTATTAAAGAAGATATTTGTTATGCAACAACTAATAGACAAAAAGCAGTAAAAAAAATAGCCCCTGAATGTGATATGTTTTTTATAATCGGTAGTAGAAATTCTTCAAATTCTGTAAGACTTGTTGAGGTTGCAAAAAAAGCAGGCTGTAAAAATTCTTTATTAATACATTTTGGAAAAACATTGCCCGTCGAAGAAATAAAAAAATGTAAAAAAATTGGAATATCTTCCGGCGCTTCAGCTCCTGAAGAATTAGTTCAAAATTTAATTAAAGAAATTAAAAAAAACTGTCATGTGTCTATCGAAGAGGTTGTTGTTGCTAATGAAAAAGTAGTTTTTAAACTACCTAAAGAATTAAATTAAATGGCTGTATACACAAAATTTACTCAAAAAGATATTAATTCAATTTTGTATAACTATTCAATAGGAGATTTGAATGATTTTAAGGGTATACAAGAAGGAATTGAAAATACAAATTATTATTTACTCGTAAATAAAAAAAAATATATTTTAACTATTTATGAAAAGAGAGTTAAAGAAGAAGACCTTCCTTTTTTCTCTGAACTTATGATGGGTCTAAATAAATTTAATTTTAGTTGTCCTGTGCCCGTCATTAATAACGTGAATAGTCCTATAACTGAATACAAAAAAAAAAAATTGATGATAGTAAGTTTTATCGAAGGTAAGGCAAAAGATGTGCTGAATCCTGAGAATTGTAAGTCTGTTGGAATTGAAACTGCTAAGTTACATAAAATTACTAAAAATTTTAAGATTAAAAGACATAACGATCTATCCATTAATTCTTGGAGAAAAATATTCAATTCAGTAAAAGATGAGTGTAATAAAATTCACAAAGATCTTCCCAAACTCATAGAATCAAATTTGAAAGATGTGGAAAATCATTGGCCCGACGATTTACCTAGTGGCATAATACATGCAGATTTATTTAATGATAATATTTTTTTTAAAGAAAACAAATTTAGTGGAATTATCGATTTTTATTTTTCTTGTAATGACTTTTACGCGTTTGAGATTGCTATATGCTTTAATGCTTTGTGTTTTGATGGACCTCAAAATAATTTAAGTTTTAATGTTACAAAAGCGAAAAACTTTATTGATGGCTATAATCAAATTAGAAAATTATCGGATAAAGAGAAAAAAAGTATAAAAGTTTTATCTCAAGGATCTGCATTGAGATTTTTATTAACAAGAGTTTTTGATGCTTTAAATGTAATTGAAGGTGCAATAGTTAAAGTTAAAGACCCTATGGAATATTTAAAAAGATTAGAGTTTCATAAAAATTCTAAAGATTTTGAGGATTATTTTTTTTAATGAAATATATAATTTATACAGATGGTGCTTGCTCAGGCAATCCTGGTCCGGGTGGTTGGGGTGCTGTAATCTTTAATCAGAATAATAATCAAAATAATATTTCTGGAAAAGTAAAAAATACCACAAATAATAGAATGGAATTGATGGCACCAATTATGGCTTTAAAGAAAATTAAATCTAATTCAGATATCACAATATATACGGATTCAAATTATGTAAAAAATGGAATTACTGTTTGGATTAAAAAATGGGAAAAAAACGGCTGGAAAAATTCAAATAAAAAATCTGTAAAAAATAAAGATTTGTGGTCAAAGTTAAATGAATTATGTCAAAAAAATAAAGTTACATGGAAGTGGGTTAAAGGGCATTCAAGTAATGAATATAACAACTTAGCAGACGAACTTGCTACTATGGCGATTAAAAATTAAATACTTTTTATAAAATTTTCTGCTGATGAGATTTCACAAATTCCGGTATCTTTCTCTTCTTTAATTGTTTTTACCACATTGTTTTCAATCAGCATTGTATATCTGGAAGATCTTATTCCTAATCCTCTATCACTTCTATCTATTTGAGCACCTATTAACTTTGTAAAATTGCAATAAGGATCTGCAGCCATGAAAATTTTATTTCCTACCTTTTGTATCTCTCCCCATGCTTTCATTACGTTAGGATCATTAACTGAGATACAGATAATTTTAGTTACTCCTTTTTTCTTAATAGTTTTAAAATTATTTATATATCCTGGTAAATGTTCGGCTGAACAAACTTTTGTAAAAGCTCCTGGAACCCCGATTACAATAGCTTTTTGATTTTTAAATAAGTCAATACTTTTAATTTTTTGAGGTCCATTACTATCTAAATAAAAAAACTCTGATGTAGGTAAGTTTTCGCCTTCTTTTATTTTCATGACGTTTTTTCTAAAATATAGTTCTTTATTTTGGATATGTTGTTATCTAATATATCAAATCTTTCTTTTTTATCTAGAACATTTGATAATTGTTTAGGTAATTTGACTTCTATTCCAGTTGCTTTTTTTACAGTTTCTAAAAATTTATAGGGATGTGCAGTTCCTAAAATAACGATTTCGGAAAGATTATTAATTTTTTTTGATACGCCAAAGGCTGTTGCTGTATGGGGATCAAGTATAAATTTTTCTTCTGTATTTAAATTTTTTATTATAGCTAGAACTTCTTCATCATTAATTTTTTCTGCACAAAAATTTTTTTTTATAATTTTTACTGAATTTAGATCTAATTTAAAAAATCCTTTTATTTTTAAATCATTCATTAGTAAGCTTACTTTTTTATCATCTTCATTTAAGATATCAAAAAGCAATCTTTCAAAATTGCTTGATACTTGAATATCCATACTTGGTGATAAAGACGGTTTTACTTTTCCTGGTCTATACTCGCCTGTATTAATTACCCTTCGTAAAATATCATTTTCGTTTGTAGCAACGATTAACTTATCTATTGATAAACCCATTTTTTTAGCCATATAACCTGCGTAAATATCTCCAAAATTACCTGTTGGAACAGAAAAACTTATATTTTGCTTATCAATTTTAAAAGCTGCATAAAAATAATAAACAATTTGGCAAATTATTCTTGCCCAATTAATTGAGTTAACACCTGACATATTTATTTTTTCTCTAAACTCGTTATCATTAAACATGTCTTTTACAATTTTTTGGCAATCATCAAATGATCCTTCAATAGCAATATTAAAGATGTTTTTTGATCCTATTGTAGTCATTATTTTTCTTTGAATATTTGAAATCTTATTATGTGGATGTAAAACAAAAACATTAATATTTTTTCTATCATTTAACGCAGATATAGCGGCTGAACCAGTGTCTCCAGATGTTGCAACTATAATATTAACAATTTTTTCTTTAGAAACTTTTAAATAGTCATACATATTACCTATTACTTGCATCGCTATGTCTTTAAAAGCTAAAGTTGGACCGTGATATAGTTCAAGAAGATTGTGATTTCCTATCTTTTTCAATTCAACTACTTCTTTACTTTTGAAGTTACTATAAGCTTTATCTATAAGAATTTTGAGTTGTGCTTTATTAATATCATCTTTACAAAAATTAAGTATGATCTCGGTAGCTAAATCTACATAAGATAATTTACTCAAATTTTTAAGTTCACTTTGATTATATTTTTTTATTTCGGAGGGTAAAAATAAACCTCCATCTGGCGCTAAACCTCTTAAAAATATATCCTTAAAACTAAATTCTAGAGATTTATTTCTTGTACTAAAATATTTCATTTTTTTTTCCTAAAATATAAATAAAAAAACAGTATTGATATTGATATTGAATACCATGTTATAGCATATTTAAGGTGATTGTTTGGCACATCAATTGTAATTTTTTTAGGTTTAGGTGTATTTATATTTTGGTCTTCTAAATAAACAATAAATTTGTTGAATTTTTTACCTGTAATTTTCTGAACATCTTTTAAATTTATTGAAAACCAAATATTTTTGTCAATGTCGTTATCAGGCGTGAAAAGATTTTTTCTATTAGCATGTTTAAGCATTCCTGTTATATTCTTAGATGAAGCGTTTAGATCAAGCTTGTTCTTAAGTTCTTTTTTTATCCAGCCTCTGTTAACTAATACATTTTCTTTACTGACTGTTTCAAAAGGAGTTATAACATCAAATCCAGGCTGTCCTTTATTATTTAAACTATAAAGATATATCTGATTTTTGAATTCATATTTTCCTACTAAAGTTACTCTCTGATAATTCTTGCTAATATTCTGAGAATATTTAATTGGAGTTGATTTTAAACCTTCACTTATTTGACTAATTAAATCTTGTTTCCACTGTAGTCGATATAACTGCCAAGTTCCTAATGAACAAAATAGTGTGATAAAAAAAATTACAAAGATATTAAATAAAAATAATTTTTTCAATTAAATATTAACTTCCCCATATATAAATTGCGGCAAATAAAAATAACCATACCACATCAACAAAATGCCAGTACCAAGCTGCCGCTTCAAAACCAAAATGATGCTCAGAATTAGAATGGCCTTTCATTGATCTAAATAAACATACTGCTAAAAAAATTGTACCTACTATGACATGAAAGCCATGAAAGCCAGTTGCCATATAAAAAGTTGATCCATAAATATTTCCATCTATTGTAAAAGTTGCATGATGATATTCATATGCTTGTAAACAACTAAATATGAAACCTAAAAATACAGTAGCAGTTAATCCATTAATTAATCCTTTTCTATCGTTCTCTATCATAGCGTGGTGTGCCCAGGTTACGGTAGTTCCTGAAAGAAGAAGTATTAAAGTATTTATTAATGGAATATCCCAAGGATCAAAAGTCTTTATATCTGGTGGCGGCCAAGCTCCTCCTATTGCTTCGGTTGGAAATAAGCTTGCGTTAAAGTAAGCCCAAAACCATGCTACGAAAAACATCACTTCTGATGCAATAAAAAGTGTCATTCCATATCGATGACCAATTTGTACTACTGGGGTATGATGGCCTTGATGCTCAGCTTCTTCTACGACATCTCTCCACCACATAAATGCACCATAAATTACTAAAGCAAACCCAATTAAAAGTAGCCAAAGTGTTTTTGTGTGAAAATAATAAACTGCGCCAAAAGCGAGAACTAAAGTTGCAAATGAAACATAAATAGGCCAAGGACTTGGGTCAACTAAATGGAAGTCATGTTTTTTTTCACCTGATGACATAATTACGAGTTTTCCTTTTTAAAATAATCTGATGAAAAAAACGTAAACGATAATGTTACATCAGCTATATTTTTAGTTTTATTATCATCTACTACTTTAGGATCCAAGAAAAATGTGAGGACAAATTCTTTTGTTTCCCCAGCTTTAAGTGTTTGTTTTTCAAAGCAAAAACATCCAATTTTATTTAAATATATTCCAAATGGAGATGTAGATACGTTGAAAGATGCAGTCCCGGAGGATGGTTCACTTCCTGGGTTTTTCACATTAAACTTTACAGTATGAACTTCACCAGGTTTAATTCCCAAAGTATTAAATTCAGAGTCAAACTTCCAATCTAATGTTCCATTTATATTAGTATCAAACCTCATTTTATAATCTTGATTTACAACAATTTTGGGGATTTCCTTGTTAGAAGCATTTTGTGTTGTTCCACCAAATCCTGTTACTTTACAAAATAATTCGTATAAGGGAACTGCTGCAAAAGATAAACCTAACATTAAAAAAAATATTGAAACTAATGCTATGGGTGTGAGTTTTTTTTTATTTATGTTCATTATAATTCTCTATTATAGATACCAATATTATAAAATGTTAAGGCGAATAAAAATAACATAAATAAAACTAAAATAACTGCGGTTATTATATTTTTTTTCTTTTTGTTCATCATGTTTTAGTTATCAAGTTATCAATAAGTAGTATTAAAAATATAAAAAATAAGTAAAAAATTGAGTAAATAAAAACTTTTCTAGCTATTATGTTTGAAGTTTTTATATTTTTTGCTTTAAACAGGTAATAACATAGGTAGATGTAATAGGCAGTCATTAAGGATGAAATGACTAGATAAAATATACTAGCAAAATTGAAGAGGTATGGGGTAATAATTATTGGAGCCATAGCCAACGCATAAATTAAAATATTAAATTTAGTAGTTTTTGTTCCAGCTATAACCGGTAACATCGGGATTTTAGCTTTTTTGTAATCACCTGATTTATATAAACTTAAAGCCCAAAAATGTGATGGCGTCCAAAGAAAAATAATTAAAAATAATATTATCGGTTCTATTGAGATACTGCCTGTTGCAATCGTCCATCCAATAACTGGGGGTAAAGCTCCTGCCGCCCCGCCAATTACAATATTCTGTGGAGTTTTTCTTTTTAACCAAATTGTATAAATAAAAAAATAAAAACTAATTGTAAAAAACAAAAGTAGCGCAGAAATTAAATTTGCAAAATAATAAAGCATTGTGACAGAAATAGCTGACAAAAATATCCCGAAATATAAAGCCTGATTTTTTTTTACTTTTCCTGTTGGTATTGGTCTTAAGCAAGTTCTACTCATTAGAGCGTCTAAATCAGAGTCATACCACATGTTTAATGCTCCAGCTGCTCCAGAACCAATTGCAACAGCTAATAAAGAGATTAGTGATGATGATAAATCAACATTTGAAGGGGCTATTAAAAGACCAACCATGCAAGTAAATAAAACTAGAGACATAACTCTTGGTTTCATTAAATTAAAAAATGACTGTAAATTAAATGCCAAGCTTAATTTAGGATTTCTGGATTTTATAATTATCTGGCTCAATTTATTTTACTTTAGGCAGCTCTTCAAAAGTATGGAATGGTGGTGGCGAAGAAACAGTCCATTCCAATGTTGTAGCCCCTTCTCCCCATGGATTTTGTTCTGCTTTTCTTTTTTTCATAAAAGCATACAAAAGATTTAATAAAAATACTCCTAAACCAATAATAGAAATATAAGATCCTATAGAAGAAATATAATTCCAGCCCGCAAATGCATCTGGATAATCTGCATATCTTCTAGGCATACCTGCTAACCCCAAAAAGTGTTGTGGAAAGAAAATTAAATTTACACCTACAAATGTTAGCCAAAAATGGAGTTTACCTAAAAACTCTGAATATTCGTAACCACTCATTTTGCTGAACCAGTAATAAAAACCAGCGAAAATTGCAAAAACTGCACCCAAAGAAAGAACATAGTGAAAATGTGCTACTACATAATAAGTATCGTGTAGGGCCGTATCTACACCCGCATTAGCCAATACAACACCTGTTACACCTCCTAATGTAAAAAGAAAAATAAATCCAATTGCCCAAAGCATCGGTGTTTTAAAACTAATTGACCCCCCCCACATGGTTGCAATCCAAGAGAAAATCTTAATACCGGTTGGTACTGCAATTATCATCGTTGCTGCTAAAAAATATGCTTTAGTATCTGTGTCTAATCCAACTGTATACATATGGTGGGCCCAAACAACAAACCCGACAACTCCAATCGCTACCATAGCGTAGGCCATTCCTAAATAACCAAAAATAGGTTTCTTTGAAAAAGTTGAAACTATATGACTGATCATTCCAAATCCTGGAAGAATAAGTATGTATACCTCTGGGTGTCCAAAAAACCAAAATAAGTGTTGAAATAAAACTGGATCTCCTCCTGTTTGCGCTTCAAAAAAAGCAGTACCAAAATTTCTATCTGTTAATAGCATTGTAATTGCTCCAGCTAGAACCGGTAGAGATAATAAAAGCAAAAATGCAGTTACTAATATAGACCAAGAAAATAATGGCATTTTATGTAATGTCATTCCTGGAGTTCTCATGTTCAATATTGTTGTAATAAAATTAATTGCTCCTAAAATTGAAGAAGCTCCTGCTACATGTAAAGATAATATAGCTAAATCCATAGCTGGACCTGGTTGGCCTGTTTTAGATGATAATGGAGGATATATTGTCCAACCACCTCCAACTCCTTGTGCGCCTGGAGGTCCATCAACAAATATTGAAGCTAATAATAAAATAAAAGCAACTGGTAATAACCAAAAAGAAATATTATTCATTCTTGGAAAAGCCATATCGGGTGCACCTATCATAATAGGTACAAACCAATTACCAAATCCACCAATCATTGCGGGCATAACCATAAAAAATATCATTATCAATCCATGACCTGTAACAAGCACGTTGTATAAATGATAGTTTCCTCCAAGAATTCCATCACCCGGATGCATTAACTCCATTCTCATTACTACTGAAAATAGTGAACCTATAATTCCAGCGATAATCGCAAATATAAGATACATTGTTCCTATATCTTTGTGGTTAGTTGAGTAAGCCCATCTCTTCCAACCTGTTGTATTACTGTGGTGACTGTCTCCTGTTGCTTGACCGTACATTATTTAATTTCCTTAATTTGTTTCGCAATTTTAATATTAATACTTAAATCTTCTTTAGCAAATTTAACTTTTGCTTCTTCTAACCACTGATTATATTCATCTTCTGAAACAACATTTACTGTAATTGGCATGAATGCGTGTTTAATCCCACATAACTCGGAACATTGTCCATAAAAAGTTCCAGTTCTGTCTGCTTTAAACCAGGTTTCATTAATTCTTCCTGGTATTGCATCTCGCTTAACTCCAAATGAAGGTAATGCCCAAGCATGTAAAACATCGTTTGCAGTTATCATTACTTTAACAACTTTATTAACCGGAACATAAATTTCATTATCAACTGTAAGTAGTCTTGGTTGATTTTCTTTTAAATCTTTGTCATCGACCATATAAGAGTCAAAGATAATATTTTCATCTGGATATTCATATCCCCAGTACCACTGGTAACCAATAGCTTTGATCGTAACATCTGCTTCTGGAATTGTGTCTTGAGAATATAAAACTTTAAAGGATGGAACAGCCATTACAATCAATATTAAACAAGGTATTAAGGTCCAAAGGACTTCTACTAATGTATTGTGACTCGTTGTTGAGGCCACTTTATTTCTAGAAGCTCTGTATCTTACGCAAGTATATAAAAGTAAAAATAAAACAAAAACTGTAATCGCAGTAATAATCGGTAATAGCATATAGTCATGAAACCACACTATATCTTCCATACCTTGAGAGGCTGCTTTTTGAAAACCAAGTTGCCAATCTTTTGGCTGGTTAGCTAATGCAGATCCACAATTAAGTGCCAAAAATATATATACAAATTTTTTAAACATGACTTTTTATACAGCTTTTAAATGATTTAACAATTTCAATTAATGCGACAATTAATGGTTGTTATTGATAAAATTTACCAGTGAAATAGCACTTATAACAGCTGTATCTGATCTTAGTATATTCTTGGATATTGAAAAAGAGGTTGTATTAGCTTTAGCTAAAATAGACTCTCGCTCACTAGGTGAAAAGTCACCTTCAGGACCAATTAATATTGTTTTTAAATTATTACCTTCTAAATCTTTTTTTTGAAGATTATTTTGAGAATTAACATCTGCGAATAAAAACTTAGTTTCACTATCAAGCTTTTCTAAAAAATTTTTAAGTTTAATTGCTTTAGAAACTTTAGGAGGATTTAATTGATTAGACTGCTCTGTTGCTTCTATGACTATCTTTTGCGCTCTTTCATAATTTAATTCCTTTACTTCTGTTCTCTCAGAAATTATCGGTGTTATTCTACTTACTCCAAGCTCTGTTGCTTTTTGTAAAATTGTTTCCATAGGATTTTTTTTGACTAAGCAAATTGCTAATTCAATATTTGATATTTTCGAAGATTCTTTTATTTTGTTTAAAAATTTTACTTCAACTCTATTTCTATCTAAAAAAATTATCTCACTTAGCCATTCTCCCTCTTTATTGAAAAAATTTATATTAGAACCCCTTTTCATTCTCATTACATTAGCAACATAGTGGGCATGTTCTTTTGAGAGTAAACTTGTAGTATTTTCTACTATATTACCTGGAAAATATAATCTAATGTTGCTCATAACTATTTATACATTAATAGATAAATGATATTAATCAACAAAAAGGAAATTTTATGAAGAAAGGAATATGGGCTGGAGACTCTCCAATTGGAGTAGATGTTCTAGAAGGTAAATCTTATTATTGGTGCTCATGTGGAAAAAGCGCTAAGCAACCTTTTTGTGATGGTTCACACGATGGTTCTGAATTCGGACCATTAACTTATAAAGCAGAGCAGTCAAAAAAAGTTTTTTTCTGCACATGCAAACAAACTAATGATCAACCATTGTGTGATGGTTCACATAATAAAAAATAATTATGAATGTTAAGTCCGTGGTTTTTGATGCTTATGGAACATTATTCGATGTGAATTCTGCTGCTGAAAAATGCAAAGATAAAATTGGAGATAAGTGGGAAGGATTTGCAAACCTCTGGCGAATAACTCAGTTAGAATATACTTGGTTAAGAAGTGTAATGAAAAGACATAAAGATTTCTGGGGTGTTACCGAAGATAGCTTAGATAAGTCTATGAAGGTTTTTAATATAGATAGTACTATGAAAAATGAATTATTAAATCTCTATAAAAAATTACCAACTTATCCTGAAGTAAAAGAAGTATTAAATAGTTTAAAAAGAAAAAATTATAAACTCTCTATACTTTCAAATGGTACACCTGCTCTTTTAAATGAATTAGTTAAAAGTAATAATTTAGAAAATATATTTGATGATCTTTTTTCAATAGAAGAGGTGGGTGTTTACAAACCAGACTCAAAGGTTTATGACATGCCTGTTAAAAAATACCAGATCAAAAGCGAGGAAATTGCTTTTCTAAGTGCTAATACTTGGGATGTATCAGGAGGTGGAAATTATGGATACAATTCAATTTGGGTTAATAGAAATAAAGCTGTTTTTGATAATCTGGATTACAAACCAAAAAAACAGGTCAGCAATTTAATGCAACTACTTGATATAATTTAATTAATACTTATTTTAATAGAATGACAAAAATTGAAATTAAAAAAATCGTAAAAGCATTAAATGCATCGGATGGCGCTGGTGTTAAATTAAAAAGAAGTATTGGAACTCCCAAGGCTGATTATATAGATCCGTTTTTGATGTTAGACGAATTTGGTTCTGAAAATAAAGATGATTATTTAGCAGGCTTTCCTCCACATCCTCATCGAGGAATTGAAACTGTAACTTATATGTTAAATGGAGAGTTTGAACATGAAGACAGCACTGGGTCTAAAGGCAATATGGGTCCTGGCGACATACAATGGATGAAAACTGGTAGAGGAATAATTCATTCAGAAATGCCTGCAATGTCGGGTGGAAAACTTTTAGGTTTTCAACTATGGATAAATATGCCTGCTAGAATGAAAATGAATAAACCTAAATATGATTATATTAAATCAAACCAAAAAACTAAATTTGAAGATGAAGATAAAAAAATAAATTTAATAGCAGGTAAATTTAAAAATATTGAAGGACCAGTAAAAGGTCACAATGTAGAACCAATTTATTTTGACATAGAGTTAAATGAGAATAAAAAAATTAATCTTTCTGTGCCAGAAACACATAATTCATTTATATATTTACTAAGAGGCAATCTTAAAATAGGCTCAAAAAACCATGAAAAAATAAGTGATTCAACTTTGATTCTTTTAGAGAAAGGATCTGCTCTGGAAATATTAGCTAATAAAAAAAGTAAGTTTCTATTTATCGCAGGTAAGCCTATTGGCGAGCCCATTGCAAGAGGTGGGCCTTTTGTTATGAATACCAAAGCTGAAATCCTTCAAGCTATTCAAGACTATAATAATGGAACATTTGCTAAATATTAAAAGTTCAAGTACGTTCCAAAAATGCCAAAATCAATAATTATTAAAAAAAATGGTGGTCCTGAAGTATTAGAAATTCAGGATGTTAACATAGGATCTCCAGGACCAGATGAGATTAAAGTTACTAATCACGCGATTGGGCTTAATTATATTGATACATACCATAGATCAGGATTATACCCTCTTACATTGCCAAGCGGAATTGGTTTAGAGGCTGCTGGTAAAATTGATGAAATTGGTTCAAATGTAACTGAATTTAATAAAGGTGATAACATTGCTTATGCGTCAATGCCGATTGGCGCTTACTCTCAACAAAGAATAATACCAGCAAAAGTTGCTGTAAAAATTCCAGAAGGAATTTCTTATGAACTTGCTGCAACCTTGATGACTAAAGGATTGACCACACATTACCTTATTTGCAAAACTTATAAACTTAAAGCTGGTGAAACTATTTTATTTCATGCTGCAGCAGGTGGTGTTGGCCAAATTTTTGCCCAATGGGCTAATAGTATTGGAGCAGAAGTAATTGGAACTGTTGGATCAGACGAAAAAATTGAGATAGCAAAAGCTAATGGTTACGCGCATGTTATAAATTATACCAAAGATGATTTTGCAAAAGAAGTAATGAAAATTACAAAAAATGAAGGTGTCACAGCAGTTTTTGATGGGGTTGGGAAAAATACATTTAAAGGTTCAATTGCTAGTTTGAAGCCGAGAGGATTGATGGCAAGTTTTGGGAATGCATCAGGACCATTGGATCCTGTTAACGTGCCAAAAGATATTCAATCCAAAAGTCTATATTTAACAAGACCAACTATTGGCCACTACTTTACTAATAGAAAAGAGTTGCAAGCAGGTGCAGATGCAATATTTGAAAAAGTTAAATTTGGAATGATTAAAATTAATATTTTTAAAAAATATAAATTGGCTGATGCAAAACAAGCTCATGAAGACTTAGAAGCAAGAAAATTATTGGGCCCAGCTATTTTGATTCCTTAATGAAAGGCAAAATCATTTCTCCTTGTATAAGTATCTGTAAGATTGATCCAGTTACTGGATATTGCTATGGTTGTGCTCGTACAGAAGAAGAAAAAAAATTATGGAAAAATGAAAATACGGATAATGAGTGGAAAACTAAAAATCTTAAAAAAATTTTTTCAAGAATGGAAGGTTGGCAGTTAAATACTTTTAAAGAGTCTTACAGCCATAAAAAAAATACTGGAATATCTTTATTTAAAAAAAATCTTTTAGAAAAAAAATAAATCAAAGATCTTTTTTCATTGAGTCCATATCACTCAAGTGATACTTTAGCGCCTGATTGGAAAGTCTAATCTCTTGTAAAAATAAAAAAATTGAAATTATCATACATATACAACAGGCAGCAAAAATTATTCTAGCTAACTGAAGTTGATCCATATAAAGCATTAAAACTGTTGACATATTAAATAAAAATCCAAAAGCTGCAAAACCCATTGTGTATTTTAAAAGATTTGTTCTATTATTTAGGACGTGAAGTTGATTCTCCCATTCAGGAGGTGTTCTTTTATCAAAAATAAGCTGGTCATGAAGTTTTCTAATTAATCCACTCAAAGTATGGAATCTATTGCTATACATAGTCATCATTAAAGGTATGGCCGGGAACATTAGCGCTGCAACTGTGTAATCTATATCCATATCGAATCAAATTGATTATGAAGATTGTGTTTGGTATTTACAATCATAATCTTACTTTTATGAATAATTATAAAACTTTTATTGAACTTACTAGGCTTAGCAGGCCCATTGGTTACATGCTATTATTTTGGCCTTGTGCCTGGGGACTTGCCTATTCAATCAATTCATCAGATAATTTGGACAAATTTATATATTATTTAATTTTATTTTTTTTAGGTTCAGTATTAATGAGGAGCGCTGGATGTATAGTAAATGATGTTGTAGATAAAGATTTAGATAAAAAAATAAAAAGGACGAAACAAAGACCTTTAGCTTCAGGAAAAATTTCAGTCAAGAGATCTTTAATGTATGTAATTATTTTATGTATTTTTGCATTTTTAATTTTAATTCAATTTAATAAGCTCACAATTATTTTAGGAATTGGTTCAATGACTTTAGCTTTTTCCTATCCGTTTATGAAACGAATTACCTACTGGCCCCAACTTTTTCTTGGACTAACCTTTAACTGGGGAATATTAATGTCATGGACCTCTATTAATAATAGTATTAGCCCAGATATAATTATTTTCTATATTGGGGCCATATTTTGGACATTGGGCTATGACACGATTTATGGTGCTCAAGATATGATCGAAGACGAAATTATTGGAATAAAATCTACTGCAATAAAATTTAAGTCAAATATTAAACTATTTGTATTATTTTGTTATTTTTCAACAATGTTTATTTTTACTTATTTATTTTATTCTAAAATAGGGTTAAATATTTTTTCAATTTTACTATTAATTTTTGCTTCAACTTTATTTTACCAAATAAAGATATTTGATACTAAAAAACCAAAAAAATGCTTAACTGCTTTTAAAACTAATAATTTTTCTGGTTTAATTCTTTTTACTGCATTATTAACAGGAGTCTTAAAATAAATTATTTATGAAATTTGAAGAACTCAAACAGATTATTAAAAGACTTTATCAAGAACATGTGAAAAGGTATTTTAAACAAATTATGATAGCTTTAGTTCTATCAATATTAGTAGCTGGAAGTACTTCAGCTACAGCTTGGCTTTTAGATCCTGCGGTAAAAAAAATTTTTATAGATCAAAATCAAACTTTAGCTTGGTTGATACCGATTGCAATAGTAATAGCTTTTTCAACGAAAGGAATGTCGTTATACATCGCTAGACTAACAATCATAAAAGTAGGTCAAAAAATTGCTGGTGAACTTCAAAAAAAGGTTGCCCAAAATATTATAAGTGCTGATATTCAAACTTTAGAAAATAGACATTCTGGAAAATATGTTTCTAACATAACTTTTGATACTCATTTAGTTCAACAGCTGGTTAGTACAGGTGTTCTTAATTTGATGAAAGATACTTTTTCAGTAATTGCATTAGTTTCACTTATGTTTTATCAAAATTGGAAACTAGCAATATTCGCTTTAGGAATAATGCCTTTAGCAGCTATATTTGCAAAAAGTTTGGGGAAAAGGTTGGGTAAGGTTACTACAGAAGCTGGTGAGTTTTCTGCAAAATTAACTGTATACCTATCTGAAATTTTTAAGGCTGCAAAAATGATAAGAATTTTTCAAAAGGAAAGCATAGAAACAAAAAACGCAGATAATGTTATTAATGATCTTGTAGAAAAACAAATCAAGATGGGAAGTGTTATGATACGTGCAACTCCAATTATGGAAGTTTTAACAGGATTTATGATTGCAGGCTTTATTTTTTATTCTGGAAAATTAATAAGTTCTGGAGAGTTAGAAATAAATAATTTTTTTTCATTTTTAGCTGCAATGATGCTGGCATACCAACCAATAAGATCTTTAGCAACTATAAATATGGTTGCTTATCAAGGAGCCGCAGCTGCGAAAAGAGTTTTTAAAGTAATAGATGAACCAATTAAAACAAGAGATGGTAGTGACTTACCTAATTTAAAAATTAAAAAATGTAATATCAAATACGAAAAAATTGATTTCAAATATCAAAATGCGAAAGATCAAGCTGTAAAAAATTTAAATTTAGAAATTTTAGGAGGCAATATGGTTGCTTTTGTTGGCCATAGCGGAGCTGGAAAAAGTACAATTATTAATCTTTTACCAAGATTTTATGAGCCTCAATCTGGAAAAATTTTAATTGATGACCAAGACATTCACAAACATACTCTTACATCTTTGAGAGAAAATATATCTTTAGTAAGTCAAGATATAGTCCTTTTTGATGATACAATTGCATCAAATATTTCTTACGCTAATGAAAGCGCTTCTCAAGATGATATCATCAAAGCTAGTAAGCTCGCAGCTGCAGACGAGTTTATAGTGAAATTGCCAGACGGATATAATACTTTAGTTGGAGAAAATGGAGTAAGACTCTCTGGGGGTCAAAAACAAAGGATTTCTATAGCTAGGGCTTTTATAAAAAACTCACCAATTATTCTTTTAGATGAAGCTACTTCCTCTTTAGACGCAGAGTCAGAAGAGATAGTTCAAAATGCAATATCTAACTTGACAAAAAATAAAACAACTTTAGTCATCGCTCATAGACTTTCAACTATACATAATGCTAACAAAATTTTTGTAATGAAAAATGGAGAAGTAATAAATTCTGGTAATCATGATTATTTAATTGCAAACTGCAAAGAATATAAATCTTTATACCAAAAACAATTGAAATAATTGATGCAAAATTTATACGGTTTTCTTCTTAATATTTTTTTTCCATTTATAGTCATTTTAATTTATTTTCGAAAAATTATTGGCAAAGAAGACTCCAAAAGGTTTAAAGAAAAAATATTTATAGAAAAAAAAATAAAAAAAAATAAAAAAAATAATCTAATATGGTTTCATGCAGCGAGTATTGGAGAAGTTCTTAGTATAATTCCTTTAATAAAAAAAATTCAAAAAAAAAAATCTAAAGTAGAATTTTTAGTAACAACTACTACATTAAGTTCTTCTAAATTAATTGCTAAAGAATCAAAAAATATAAAAAACTTACACCATAAATTCTTACCAATAGACTCCTTAAAATTAGTTAAAAATTTTTTAGACAATTGGAAACCAAAATTAGCAATTTTCGTAGACTCAGAAATTTGGCCAAATTTTTTATTTGAAATTAAAAAAAAGAAAGTACCTTTAGTTTTAATTAATGGAAGAATTACTAAAAAAACTTTTAATAGATGGCTTTTTTTTTCAACATTTGCAAAAAAAATTTTTAATACTTTTGATTTATGTTTTGCATCAAGTGCTGAGTCAAAAAAAAGTTTAGAGTATTTAAGAGGAAAAAAAGTTAAGTATTTTGGCAATTTAAAATTTTCTTCAAATTATAAAAATTTATTATTAGATAAAAAAAATATTAAAGTATTAAATAATTATAAAACTTGGTGTGCTGCAAGTATACATGAAGGAGAAGAACTTTTTTGCCTATTAACTCATATAGAAGTTAAGAAACTACAAAAAAATTTATTAACAATAATTATCCCAAGACATACAGTTAAAAGCAAAATTATAAAAAAACAAAGTGAAAAATTAAATTTAAATGTTCAAGTGATAAATGAGGGAGAAAAAATAAAAAAAAACTTAGATGTTCTTGTAGTAAATTCTTTTGGTGTATCAGCAAAATATTTTAACTATTGCAAGAATATATTTATTGGTAAATCGATGATCCCAAGTTTAAGTTCAGTGGGTGGCCAAAATCCTATAGAGGCAGCTAAACTAGGGTGTAAAATTTATCATGGAAAATATATATATAATTTTCAAGAAGTTTACGATTTCCTACGGTCAAATCAAATTTGCTCTGAGGTTACTGATGTAAATCAATTTAAAAATGTGTTGTTAAGAGATTTTGATGATACTAAAAAAATTAATAAAAAAACAATAAAAAAATTAAATATTTACGGTAATGAAATACTTAATAAAACTTTAAATGAATTAAAAAAATTTTTAAAATGAAAATAAATAAGCCTAAGTTTTGGTTAGATACAAATTTTATATCCTTATTATTAATTCCAATAACTTTTTTGTATATATTTTTAGTCTATTTAAAAAATATTTTTACCAAAACACATGCGTTTCCAATAAAGGTTATTTGTTTAGGTAACATTTATTTAGGTGGAACAGGCAAAACACCTCTAGCAATTTATCTAGCAAAAACCCTCACAAAAATGAGTAATAAAACTGTAATTATAAAAAAATACTATCCTGGTCATATTGACGAAATACAATTACTTAAAAATAATTATAAAAAGATAATTACAAACAAATCACGCTATAAAGCCATAAAAATAGCTTCTCAAAAGAATATGGATGTCGCTGTGCTTGATGATGGCTTTCAAGATAACTCGATATATAAAAATCTAAATATATTATGTTTTAACTCTAATCAATTAATTGGTAATGGCATGCCTTTTCCCTCCGGACCATTAAGAGAGTTGTTTGGATCAATAAAAAAATCCCAGATTATAATTATTAATGGAAAAAAAAATATTAATTTTGAAAAAAAAATTAAAAAAATTTCAAAAAAAATAAAGATTTTTTATTCCTCTTATATCCCGCTGAAAATCGCAAAATATAAAAATAAAAAAGTACTAGCCTTTGCGGGAATAGGTAATTCAAACAATTTTTTTAATTTATTAGTTCAAAATAATATAGATGTAAAAAAAAAACTATCATTCCCTGATCACTATAAATATAATAGATTAGATATTAAAAATATTACAAATTTAGCTAAAAGAGAGAAATTAAATATAGTCACAACTGAAAAAGATTTTTTTAGATTGAAGAATATTGGTTATAATAATTTTCAATATATTAAGGTTAAGCTTAAAATTTTTAATGAAAAAAAATTTAAATTAGAAGTTAATAAATATTTAAGATGAAAAATATAAAGTATTTTTTCCAGGCTATAATTATTTATATTCTTATATTTATTATTAAAGTTTTAGGAATTAATTTAAGTAGAAATATTTTTTCTTTTTTATTTAAAAAATTAGGAATTTTTTTCAAATCTAAAAAAACTATAATTAAAAATTTAAAATATATTAACAAAAACTTAAATGATAATGAAATTCAGAAAATAATTAATAAGATGTGGGCAAATTATGGAATGACTTTTGTGGAATATTTTTATTTAAAAAAATTTAAAAATAATAATAATCATATTCAAATAAAAGGTGAAGAAAATTTAAATTTTTCTAATAATAATGAACCAGTTATATTTATATCAGGTCATTTTGCAAATTTTGAATTGATGTCTATGGAACTAACAAAAAGAAAGGTTAATCTAGCAACAATTTATAGACCTTTAAATAATTTTTTTATTAATCCAATAATGGAATATTTGAGAAAAAAATACATTTGCCCAAATCAAATAAAAAAAGGCATGAGCGGTGTAAAAGACTCTATTAGATTTCTTAACGAAGGATCCTCAATAGCTTTAATGGTAGATCAAAGAGTTTCTGAAGGAGAAATATTGCCTTTTTTTGAAAAAAATTGTTTCACAACAACTTTACCCGCTCAACTTGCTATAAAGTTTAATTGCAATATTGTCCCGATTTATATCTCACGTGAAAACAATAAATTTAGTATGGAAATTTATAAACCGATAATGATTAAAAATTATAAAAATATTATGGATCATACAGATATGAAAATAAAGATATCAAATGATATAAATTTACTTTTAGAAGAAATGATTTTAAGAGACCCAAGCCAATGGATTCTTACTCATAACAGGTGGAAGTAATTAACCTTTTTTATTTATTTTTTCAAATCTTATACTAGCTTCTTTTGGGGAAAAATAAGCCTCTTGAAGATCAACATTCCAATAGTTTAGCTTTTCTAATGGTATCTCTTTTTTAGATACAGAGCATATTACATGATCACCCTCTTTTATGATTTCAAAAGAATTCTGTTTGTAAAGTAATTTGGCTTTTATTTTATTCATAATAAAAATAATATATACATATTTTACATGAATTTAGCTTTAATAGGTAGTGGTGGCAGAGAACATGCTTTGTGCAAAAATCTTAAAGATTCAATAAATGTTAAAAAAATATATTGTATTCCTGGTAATGCTGGTACCCTCAAATATGCTGAAAATTTAAACTGCAATTTAGATAAATTTAAATCTTTATTAAAAGTACTTAAATTAAAAAAAATTGACTATGTGATAATCGGGCCTGAAGAGCCTCTGGTTAAAGGATTAGTTGATTTTTTGACAAAAAATAAAATTAAAGTTTTCGGTCCTAACAAATATGCTGCAAAACTAGAAGGTTCAAAATCTTTTATGAAAATGATTTGTAAAAAAAATAAAATTCCGACTGCTAGTTTTCGTGTTTGCAATAATATTTTACAAGTAAAAAATTTTTTAAAATTTAACAAATTACCATTAGTTGTCAAAGCTGATGGGATAGCTGCTGGAAAGGGGGTTACAATTTGTAAATCTTCTAAAAAAGTTATTCAAGTGTGCAGCGAAATTTTTTCAGGCAAATTTAAATCATCAAAGAAATTAATTTTAGAAGAATTTCTAAAAGGGCAAGAAATAAGTTATTTCTTAGTTGTAGATAAAAATAATTTTTCATTTATTGGTTCTGCTCAAGACCATAAAAAAGTTGGCGAAAAAGAAACTGGACCTAACACAGGAGGAATGGGAGCTTTCTCTCCCTCACCGTTAATGAATAAAAAATTAGAAAAAAAAATTATTAAATCTATTGTTCAGCCAACATTAAATTTTTTAAAGAAAAAAAATCAAAACTATACAGGTTTTTTGTACGTCGGGCTTATGATAAAAGATAATAACCCATATCTGATTGAATACAATGTTAGAATGGGTGATCCAGAGTGTCAGGTTATAATACCAAGGTTAAAAACTAATTTATTTACAATCATAAAATTTGCATTAAACAACAAATTAAATAAATTAAATATCAAATGGAAAAATGAAAAGTGTATGACAATTGTAGTGTGTGCTAAAGGATATCCAAATAATTATAAGAAATATATTGATATAGATAAAATTAGAAAAATTAAGGTGGATACAAAAACATATATATTTCATGCAGGAACAAAAGTTTCCAATAATAAATATATATCTAATGGGGGGCGTATAATTAATGTGACTTCATCAGGAACAAATTTTTTAAAAATAAGAAAAAAAATCATGAATATAATTAAAAAATTAAATTTGAGATATACTTTTTACAGAAAAGATATTGGATGGAGAGTAATTAAAAATTAATAAATGAGAATTATTGGTGGAAACTTTAAAGGTAAGAAAATTGCATTTGTAAAATCTAAATCAACTCGACCATTAAGAGATGTTGTTAAAGAAAATATTTTTAATATTCTGAATCATTCAAATATTATCGATTTTGGCATCAATAGTGCAAGGGTACTAGACCTTTACTCTGGAGTTGGTTCATTTGGTATAGAATGTATTTCAAGAGATGCTGATTATACAGTTTTTGTAGAAAAAAATAAGGAAACATCCTCAGTTTTAGAGAAGAATTTGCGCGACTTAAAAATCGATAATGATAAGTTTTATATTACTAATGATGAAGTCAATTTATATATTCAGAATAATAAAGCTAAAAAATTTAATATTTTTTTTCTTGACCCCCCTTACTCTGATCAATTGTATCCAAATGTTTTAAAAGTAATAAAAGAAAACAATATGTTTTTGAAGAAAAATTTAGTTATTATTCATCGTGAAAGTGGTTCAAGAGATGATCTGGGCCGAATAATTGATACTTTAAAAGTAAAAAATTATGGGCGGTCCAGAATTATTTTTGGGACTTTTTCAAATTAAATTCTTAATAGTTTCAGTTTTAACATCCTCAACAGCCGGTTGATTGAATGGATCTATATTTAATAATTTACCAATAAGTACAGTTTCTATCATAAAATAAGAGAAAAACTCCCCTAATGTTTCCTCATTAAAATTTCTTAATTCAAACTCACGAAATGGTATTTTCTTTTTTTTAAAAACTTTTATTACTGCATTTTTTTGTGCTTCAACAATTTGATTCAGACCTTTATTTTTGGTTTTATGAAAATTATCTCCAAAGAAATTATTTTTAATTTTGTTATTCTTAAGAACTTTTTCACTTAGGAAATAAAAAATTTTATCTTTTGGACCATCTAAATATAATTGAAGTAAGCTATGATGATCTTTTGGAGTTGTGGATATAACGGGTAAAAGTCCTTTACCTTTTTTTCCTAAACTTTCAGCAATCAATTGTTGAAGCCAAAATAAAAAATTATCTAATCTTGGAGAATAGTTTAGAAAAACAATTGCACTATACTTTTTTGATGAATAAATTTTCAACATAGTTGGTAATATTTTCATCAAAATATTTTTATTTTTTTCTAGAATATGGAAAGTATTTTTTCTAAATCTTTTTATATTTAATCCCATTAAGTAAGCAGGTAGCATTCCTACTTCAGATAAAACCGAGTATCTCCCTCCTATATACTTTTTATGCTCGATCATTAATATATTAAATTTTCTACAAAAATTTGATAAAGGACTATTTTTTCTCTCAGTAATAACAATTGCATTTTTCTTATCGATTTTTTTATTTTTAAGAAGATTAATCATTGAAAGAGTTTCTAGAGTATTTCCAGACTTGGAAATTATAACAAAAAGACTTTTTTTAAAATTAATTTTTTTTGTTTCTTTTTGGATATTAGAGCTATCTAAATTATCAAAAAATAAAATATTTTTTTTTATTTTACTTTGAAAAAAATTATAAATTGCTTTTGATCCAAGAATTGACCCGCCTATTCCTAAAATTACGATTGTTTGAAATCTTTTAAATTTACTTATATCTTGTGATGTAAAATCTAATTCAAAATTTTTACTCAAGAAAAAAAAAGTATCTTGATTATAATTTAAATTTTGAGATAATAATTTTAATTGATTTTTTATTTGCTTTTTAAATTTATTTTTACCTAATTTCTTGAAATTTTCTTTAATTATTATGTTATTTCTATTTTTCACTTTTTAATTTCTGAAATTATTAAATCCTCAATTGAAGAAGGCTCCGAGTTTGATTGAACATCCTTTTTATCACTCTTTAAAATTTTTTTTATAGGATTTCTGGTCGATCTCGTAGATTTAGACTCGGGTTTAGGAAGTTCGTTGGCGTTAGGTGGAACAACTAAAGGTTCTTTTTTTTCAATTAAAAACTCGTCATTAGTTCTAATTTTTTCATTCCTAAGTACCTTTCCAACATCTTGAAATGTTGAACAAGCTGCTAATGTAAGTAATGCTAGAAGATTTGTTAAAACTATTGTCTTTTTATAAATTTTCATTTTTATTTTTATCTTTTACGAAGTCACTAAAAATTAATAATACTAACCCAACTGTTATAAATATATCCGCTACGTTAAAAGTAAACCAGTGAAAATCTTTATAGTGTATATCTATAAAATCAGGCACTGCATAATATACAATTCTATCATAAAAATTTCCAAGCGCGCCTCCAAGTATTAAGGAAAATAGTATTTTGATATTAAAAGCAGATTTAAGCATTAAAAATATTATAAAGCATAAAATAATTGCAATCAGAAAAGAAATTAAATGATACATTATATCTGCATTAAAGCTTAATAAACCAAATCCTACACCAGTATTCCAAACAAGTTGTAAATTCAAGAAATCATTAATAAACATTTGGCTACCGGAGTCTGAGTAAATAATAATTTTTTCCTTAGAGACTCTATCGAGTATAAATATAAATCCAACTATCAATAGACATAATATATTTTTTTTTTTAAAAAAATTTAAAAAATTTTCTTTTTTCTGAGAATTTGAATCCATATTAAACAGTTTCCTTTAATGCTTGTTCACATCTTTCACATTTTGTACTCAATATTTTCCAACATCTAGGGCACTTAGAGCCCGATGTTTTTTTAACTATTATTCTTGTTTCCTCATTATCATCTTTATTTTTATTTTTTTTCGCTTTAGAAGTAATAAAATATTCTGATAAATTTAATCCTTCCATGAGATTAAAGTTTTCACTATTTGTAAAAATTTCTAACTCTGCTTCTAGACTTGATCCTATTTCTTTTTTTGCTCTTTTTTGTTCTATAGCTAAATTTGCTTCTTGTTTAATTTTAAATAATGACTTCCATTTTTCATTTAGTTTGTCATTTTTCCATTTTTGAGGAATTTTTGGGAATTGAGACTCATGAATACTTTTATCATTATTCTTATTAACTAAATTATAAATTTCCTCAGTTGTGAAAACAAAAATAGGCGCAAACCACTTAAGAAGACATTCTAAAATAATATTTAATACAATTACGCATTCTTTTCTTTTTTTTGAATTAATGCTGTCGCAATATAATGAATCTTTCCTTATATCAAAATAAAATGAAGACAAATCAAGGGTACAAAAATTTAATAATTCTTTATAAAGTTTATGAAAATTATAATCTTTAAAATTATTTTTAATTGATTGTTCCAAAAAAAATAGGCGATGTAATATGTACTTTTCTAATTCCTCAAATTTCTCAATGTTTATTTCCTCTAATTTTTGTGGTTCGAAGTTGTCTTTTATATTTCCTAAAATAAATCTAAAGGTATTTCTAATTTTTCTGTAAGACTCAGCTTGCTGTGATAAAATTGTTTGATCGACCCTAAGATCCTCTGAATAATCTGATGAAGCAACCCAAGCTCTTAAAATATCTGCTCCAAAGTTTTTTAGAATGTCTTCAGGAGAGATCACATTTCCTGAAGATTTAGACATTTTCATTCCTTTTCCATCAACAACAAATCCATGTGATAAAATACTTTTAAACGGAGCCTTTCCTCTAGTTCCACATGACTCTAACAAAGATGAGTGGAACCAACCTCTATGTTGGTCTGATCCTTCTAAGTACATATCCGCTGGCCATTCAAGATCTTTTCTTTTCTCTAAAACAAAGCTGTGAGTGGATCCACTATCGAACCAAACTTCAACTATATCGTTTAGTTTTTCATAATCATCTATATTGTATTTTTCTCCTAAAAATCTCTTAGGATCATCAGTAAACCAACAGTCAGATCCCTCTTTTTCATAAATTTCAGCAATACGATTAATTAAATCTTGATCTCTAAGTGGTTCCTTTGTCTTTTTATTTATAAAAATAGGTAAAGGAACGCCCCAAGCTCTTTGTCTCGAAATACACCAATCAGGTCTTCCTTCAATCATTGAAAGAAGTCGATCTTTGCCTTTTGGTGGAAAAAATTTTGTTTGATTTATTGAATTAATAGCCTTATCTCTCAATGATTTTTTTTCCATTGAAATAAACCATTGTGGAGTAGCTCTATATATTAATGGAGCTTTCGATCTCCAAGAATGAGGGTAGCTGTGAAACAAGGTATCATTTTTTAAAAGTTTTTTTTCTTCTTTTAATTTTTCGATTACGATTGGATCGGCTTTAAAAACATGTATTTTTGTAAAAAATGGAATTTCATTAGTATAGTAGCCACTGTTATCTACTGTATATTTTGAAGGAATATTATTCTTAATACAAAGGTTGTAATCATCAGGTCCGTGGCTTGGCGCACAATGAACAATACCAGTTCCCTGATCTAAGGTAACGAATCTTGCTTCAAGCATAGGAATATCATAATTATAACCTAAATTTAAAAAGGGATGAGTGCAGATTGTATTTTCAAATTCTGACCCCTTAAAATTATTTAAGATTTTGTAATCTTTAATTTCACAAATTTTTACAAATGAGTCTATAAGCTTTGTAGCTACAATTATTTTTTTTTCTTTAAAATTATCTAAATTTTCAATCTCTAAAATAGAATAATCAATATTATTATTATACGCTAAAGCTCTGTTTGCAGGAATTGTCCAGGGTGTAGTTGTCCAAATAATTACATTGGTGTCTTTTAGAAATTCTTTGTTCGCACTTTTTATTTTAAAAGCAACATAAATTGTATTTGATGTATGGTCTTTATATTCAACTTCAGCATCAGCTAAAGCAGTTTTTTCTACTGTTGACCAAAAAACAGGTTTAAAACCTTGATATAAACTTTCGTCTATTAAAAATTTTCCTAACTCTCTAACAATTTGAGCTTCTGCATCAAAACTCATAGTTGAGTAATAGTTTTCAAAATCACCAACCACACCAAGTCTTTTAAATTCTTTAATGTGAATTTCTATCCACTTTTTCGCAAATTCTCTACACTCATTTCTGAAATCTTTAATTGGTACTTCATCTTTATTTTTTTTCTTTTTTTTATATTGTTCCTCAATTTTCCATTCTATTGGGAGTCCATGACAATCCCAGCCCGGGACATAAACTGAGTCCTTACCGTTCATTTGATGAAATCTTATAATCATATCTTTTAATATTTTATTTAATGCTGTTCCCATATGAATATGTCCATTGGCATATGGAGGACCATCATGAAGAACAAACTTATCTTTTCCTAGAGAGTTTTTTCTTATTTTTTTAAATAAATTATTTTTATCCCATCTAGATAAAATATCTGGCTCTTTGTTCGGTAAATTTGCCTTCATTGAAAATGAAGTTTTTGGAAGTTGTATTGTGTCTTTTGACATTTATTTTTTTGCTATTTTAATATCTTTTTTTATTTGCTTTTTTAATTCATTTATATCTTTAAACTTTTTTTCAGGCCTAATAAATTTATTAAAGCTAATATTTAACACCTTATTATATAGATTTTTATTTATTCCAAATATATTTACCTCAAGCAATAAATTTTTTCCTTTAAAAGTTGGTCTATACCCTACATTAGCGATTCCTCTTTTCATAAACTCTTTGTTTTTAACTTTTACAGAATAAACACCAAATTTTGGTATCACTGATTCTTTAAATTTGATATTACAAGTTGGAAAACCAATTTTTCTACCTCTTTGCTTTCCTTTTACAACTTTTCCACTAACACACCATGCTCTGCCCAACAAATAATTAACTTTTTTTATTTTTCCTTTAGAAATTAATTTTCTTATCATAGATGATGAGATCATTTTTTTATTATTTTTATAAGGTTTTGTAATTAAAGTTTTATAATTAAATTTTCTTTCTAATAATTTTAATTTTTTTACATTTCCCTCTCTATTTTTTCCAAATCTAAAATTTTTACTAACGTATAAGTACCTACACTTAAGTTTACTAAAAATAATATTTTTTATAAAAGTTAAATAATTTAAGTTAGAAAATTTTTTATTGAATTGTTTAAGAACTAAAAAATCTATATTTTGTTTTTTTAAAAAATGTATTTTTTGATTTAGAGTATTAATTCTATGATTTTTAATATTTTTATTAAAAAACATAACTGGAATTGGTTCAAATGTTAAAACTCCTAATTTCAATTTATTTTTTTTTGCTTTATTTCTTGCTTGCTGTAAAACTTTCCGATGCCCTACGTGAAGTCCATCAAAGTTTCCTATAGCTAAAACTGAGTTTTTAAATTTACTATGTATATTTATATTTTTATATAGAATCATTTTACCAATTTAATTTTTTTTGAAAAAAATTTATTTTAACATTATATTTATTTAATAAAAAAATGAGATTCTCTTCATCGTTAAATTCTGATTTATGAATTCCATCTGTAATAAAAACAGAGTCTAGATTAAAATTATTTGCACCTTTTATATCTGTTCTTAAATTGTCACCTATTACTAAAGTTCTTTCATTTTGTTTAACACAAATTTTGTAAACTTCCGGATGAGGTTTTCCATAATATGTAACTTTTCCACCAATATCTTCAAATATTTTAGCAACAGTTCCTGCGCAATATTCTTCTACTTCGCCTTTGTGAACAGTAAGGTCTGGATTCGTACAAACAAATTTTTTTGTTTTATAATTCTTTAAAAGATCGGTGTAAAATTTTAGTTCATTTCTTTTATCATTGAATAATCCAGTACATAAAATAAAATCAGAATATTCTAGTGTAGATTTATTTTCTTTAATTTTTGAAAATAAAGTTTCATCTTTTGGGGGGCCTATATGATAGAATTTTTTACCAAATTTATTTTCATTGATTGATTTAAATGCCGCTTCTCCTGAAGTAAGTACATTTTGTAAATATTTCTTATCTATTTTTAATTTTTGCAAAAAATCTATAATATTAGCGCTTGGTCTTGGCGCATTAGATAAAAAAACAACTTTTTTTTTAAATTTGTTTAAATTTTCGATTACAGTCATTGCTTCTGGATATAATTTAACTCCATTATGCATGACCCCCCATAAATCAATTAAAAAAGTGTCGTAGGAATTATATATTTCAGACAAATGTTTAAGTTTTTTCAATTTAATAGTCCTTTATTATATTAATCTTATAAAAAAGTTGTTAAAATATAGCAATATCAGGCTTTTTTTGAAAATTAGCTTTTAGTACTTGAAATTTAACTAAAACTCACCATATCAGGCTTACATACAAATTTATAGGAGAAAAATTATGAAATTTAGACCATTACATGACAGAGTGCTTATAAAAGTACTCGATAGTGAAGAAAAAACAGCTGGCGGAATTATTATTCCTGACACTGCAAAAGAGAAGCCTCAAGAAGGAGAAGTTGTAGCAGTAGGACCTGGAGCGAAAAATGAAAATGGAAAGGTTGCGCCGATGGACGTGAAGTTAGGTGATGTAGTTCTATTTGGTAAATGGTCTGGTACTGAAGTAAAAATTGACGGAAAAGAATACAGCATTATGAAAGAGTCTGACATAATGGGAATTTCAAAAAGTAAAAAGTAACATTTAAGGGAGATATAAAAAATGCCAAAAATAATTAAATTTAATACAGAAGCAAGAGCTAAAATGCTTACTGGAGTTAACACGCTCGCTAATGCAGTTAAAGTAACATTAGGTCCTAAGGGACGGAATGTAGTTATGGATAAATCTTATGGAGCACCAAGAACAACGAAAGACGGTGTGTCAGTTGCGAAAGAAATTGAACTAGAAGATAAATTTGAGAATATGGGCGCGCAAATGGTTAAAGAAGTTGCAAGTAAGACCAATGATAATGCTGGGGATGGCACAACAACAGCAACAATTCTTGCACAAGCTATTGTTAATGAAGGTTTAAAATACGTCACGGCAGGTATGAATCCTATGGATATCAAAAGAGGTATCGATAAAGCCGTTGAAAGTGTTATTGAAAAATTAAAATCATCTTCAAAAAAAGTTAAAGCTAATGAAGAAGTTGCACAGGTAGGAACAATTTCTGCAAATGGTGAAAAATCTATTGGAGATATGATTTCAAAAGCTATGCAAAAAGTTGGGAATGAAGGAGTTATAACGGTTGAAGAAGCAAAAGGTGTAGAAACTGAACTAGATGTTGTAGAAGGTATGCAGTTTGATAGAGGTTATTTGTCTCCTTACTTTGTTACAAACACTGAAAAAATGACAACTGAATTAGATAATCCTTTAGTTCTTTTAGTTGAAAAAAAATTAGCAAACCTACAACCAATGGTTCCCCTTTTGGAGTCTGTTGTGCAAGCTAATAGACCTTTAATGATTATTTCTGAAGATGTTGAAGGAGAAGCTCTAGCCACTCTTGTAGTAAATAAATTAAGAGGCGGTCTTAAAGTTGTTGCAGTTAAAGCACCAGGATTTGGTGACAGAAGAAAATCTATGCTAGAAGATATTGCTATTTTAACTGGAGGACAAGTTATTTCAGAAGATCTCGGCACTAAGTTGGAAAATGTAAAAATTGGTGACCTTGGATCTTGTAAAAAAGTAAAAATAGATAAAGAAAACAGTACTATTGTAGCTGGAGAAGGTAAAAAATCTGAAATTGAAGCAAGATGTAATCAAATTAGATCAGAGATAAATGAAACAACATCTGATTACGATAAAGAAAAACTTCAAGAAAGATTAGCTAAATTAGCTGGAGGAGTAGCAATTATTAAAGTTGGTGGAGCAACAGAAGTAGAAGTTAAAGAAAGAAAAGATAGAGTTGAAGATGCGCTTAATGCAACAAGAGCTGCTGTGGAAGAAGGAGTTGTGATTGGTGGAGGTTGCGCTTTATTGTACGCTGCTCAAGATTTAGACAGTTTAAAAGTGAAAGGCGACGACCAAAAAGCTGGAGTGGAAATAGTTAAAAAAGCACTTCAATCTCCTATAAGACAAATTACATCAAATGCTGGCGTAGATGGATCTGTCGTAGTGGGTAAACTTTTGGAGGGTAAAAAAACTTCACAAGGTTACGATGCTCAGAATGAAGAATACGTGGACATGTTTTCAAAAGGTATTATCGACCCAACTAAAGTTGTGAGATCGGCTCTACAAGATGCTGCTTCGATTGCTGGTTTATTAATAACTACCGAAGCAATGATAGCTGATAAGCCTGAAGATAAAGATGCTGCTGCCGGTATGCCTCCTATGGGCGGAGGAATGGGCGGTATGGGTGGAATGGGTGGTATGGGTGGAATGGGAATGTAATCATTTCAACTCAATCAAAAATTTTAAGAGGGCAGTTTTTACTGCCCTTTTTTTTTATTTCTATTAATGTTAAATGGTTAAATGTTTAAAAAAATTTTTTTCTCATCATTACTTTTTTTTTCAATTATACTTACAGCCTATACTATATATAGATCAGAGTTTTACTGGAATGGGGAATTAAGATCTTATTATTTAAAATATTATTATACTTCTGCTTTTCTTTTATCCTTTTCTATCTTTTCTTTTTTCTTATCTGAAAAAATTAAATTGTACATAATGATTATACTTATTAGTATTTTAGGTACTCTATACTTATTTGAAGGATTCACATTTGTTAAAAATTCTCCAAATTTTATTAAAGATAAAAAAAAATTTTCACAACATAATACTGAAACTTTGTTAAAAAAATTTAACATTGCAGAAAAAGAATGCGATACTTTAGTAAAAAAAAAACATGTATTACCAATATATAAAGAATGTGAAAAATCCTCTCTTTTATATAATATATTGAAGGCACGTGGAGTAATCGATATTACACAAAATTATGATGCAAGACCAATTACTGAAGCTTACAAATACTTTCTTAAATCTAATCCAAAATTAACTATTCCTGTTTTTCCCTTTTATTTCAAAGATAAAAAAAATTTAGATTATTTTCCTCTTTCTGGTCGTTCATATGCTGATTTAATATATTGTAACGAAAATGGATATTATAATAAATTTACTACTGATAGATATGGTTTTAATAATCCTGATCAAGTTTGGGATACTGCTAGTGTTGAATACTTAATAATTGGAGACTCGTTTGCATATGGAAATTGCGTTAATAGACCAGACGATATTAGCTCTGTTTTAAGAAAATTATCTCAAGATAACATTATTAATCTTGGACAATCTGGAAGTGGACCATTAATAGAGTTTGCAATTTTAAAAGAATTTTTTCCAATAAATGTTAAAAAAGTTATTTGGCTTTTCTATGAAGGGAATGATCTTGGCGATTTAAAAATTGAACTTAAAAACGATATCTTGAATAAATATTTTGTTCAGCAAGACTTTTCCCAAGAATTAAAAAAAAATCAAAATATAATTGATTCTATAGTAAAAAAAACAAGATTAAAGAACAATGACATAAATGTAAAAAAAAATATATTTAATAAAATTAAAGATTTTATAAAATTAACACATACAAGAAATAGTTTTTCTCCTACTCTTAAACCTATGCCAAACAATAATTTTAAGCAAATTATTAAAAAGGCAAAGGACTTATCTAATAGTAGGGGTGCCGAATTCATTTTTGTTTATCTTCCTGAGTTTGCAAGGTTTCAAAAAAATTATAGGGACGACCATTATGAAGCTGTAAAAAAAGTTATTATAGATTTAGATATTCAATTTATTGATATAAATAATAGTGTGTTTAAAAAACTTAACAATCCGAAAGATTTATTTCCTATATTTGGAAAAGGTCATTATAATGAAGCAGGATATTATAAAACAGCTGAGTCTATTTTTAAAAACATTAATTAGTAATTTTAAATATTGTTGAAAATAATTCTATAAATTCTTTTTTACCTTTCTGCTTAAAAGATTTTTTTGAAATGAATATGCATGCTGAGGATTTTAATATCAAACCATCTTTAAGAGATCTTAGATTGTTATCAGTTAACGTTTTTCCAGTAGAAGTGATATCCGTAATAATTTCTGATGAACCGATGAATGGATAAGTTTCTGTAGCACCAAGGCTTGAAATTATTTTATACTGTGTAACTCCTTTAGAAATTAAAAAACTGTTTGTTAAATTTGGATATTTTGTAGCTACTCTTAATCTTGTGTTTCTTTTAGATCTAATATCGAAAGCCACTTCTTCAAGGTCGGCAATAGTTTGTACATCTATCCAATCATCAGGCACAGCTACTACTAGCTTTGCACCTCCAAAATCAAGCTTTTGCTTTATGAGAATTTTATCTTGCAAATTTCTTTCGGATTCTTTTAAGAGATCTAAGCCAGATATTCCTATATCTAAAGTTCCATCTCCTAGTCTTTGAATAATTTCTTTTGCATGTAAAAATATTATTTTAAAATTAGATTGGTTTTCAATGGTTGCAAAATAATTTCTTTCTTTATTATTTTGCAAAACTTTAAAACCTCTGTTATCAAAAAATGCAATAGCATTATCTTTTAATCTTCCTTTGCTAGGCAATCCAATGGTGATTGTGTTTTTCATATATTGTTTAGATTAATTGCCGCCCCCACAGCTGGAATATTTTTCTTAGCTCCTAAACTTTTAAGTAAATCATCGTATCTGCCTCCTCTTGCAATTTCTTTTTTTCCAACAAAAATTTCAAATACAATACCTGTATAATATTCAATATCCCTGCCAAAGTTCGTAATAAAATTAATTTCTTGATTTAATTTATTCAAATTTTGAATTGATTTAATTTCGTTGAAAATATTTTTTTTTATATTATTTTTTTTAGTAAAATCAAACAATCTATCATCTAGCTTGGATAATTTACAATTTATCTTTAAAAAAGATCTAATAATTTTAACAATTTTTTTTCCTTCATTAAAAGATCTGGGATCTTTTATTTTTTTGTCGAATCTTTTTAAAATTTCTGAAACAGCACGTCCCGCTATAATTTTATCTTGCGTCATTTCTTTCATCTCAAAAAATCTTTTTTTATCAGCATCAAAAGTAACGGGATCTATATCTGAGTTCTTTTCTAGTCTTTTAAGAAGCTCCTCAAAATACTTGGGGCGCCAAAAGTGTCGAATTAATCTTAATTTCCATCTTTCCGGCATTTCAAGAGAGTTTATTAGTTTTTTAAATAAACTTATATCACCTACTTTAATTTGAATTTTTTTACTTTTTATTTTTCTTGCAGAGTCTAAAATAGTTTTAATAACTTTAAAGTCATCTCGATATTGATTTTTTGATCCTAAAATTTCTATCCCTAATTGGTGATTAACTAAATCGGAGCTTTTTTTATTAGTTCTTCTGTAGGCTTGTCCAAAATAATAAATCTTAGATTTGGATTTGTTTTCTAAAAATTTTATACACGATGCTACTGTAAGGTCTGGCCTTAAGCACATTACTTTTCCATCCTCATTTTCAAAAGAAAGCATTGACCTTCTAAAGTTCTCTCCAGACCTTTGTATAATATATTCTGAGTCTAACAAAACATCCGGTTCAGATAAAACAAAGCCATTGCGCTTAAAAGTTTTAATGATTTGTTCAGATAATTTTTTTGATTTCATTTACTAATTCTGTGATTGCTATTGATTTTTCCTTACCCGAATTTAAATCTCGTAAAGTAGGCTTCTCTAATTTTATTTCATCTTCACCGTATAGAATTACTGCTGGTGCTTTAATCTTATTTGCATATTCCATTTGTTTTTTCAATTTATTCTCTCCAGGATATATTTCGGCGCTTATACCGGATTCTCTTAAGATGGTTTGCAATTTGATGTAATTTTTTAATGACTTTTTCTCAAAAACACAAATTACAACAGGTTTCGATTGTTTAATCTTAAAATCTTTTTTCTGCATTAAGGCATAAACTAACCTGTCTAGTCCTATAGAAATACCAGTTGCAGGGGCTTCATAATTCCCAAAATTTTTCACTAAGTTATCATATCTGCCTCCTCCACCTATGGAACCAAATTGAATAACTTGGCCTTTATCATTTTTTACATCAAATTTTAAATTTACCTCAAATATTGATCCGGTATAATATTCAAGTCCTCTTATGACAGATGGGTCAAATTCAAAGTTGGTGAAATCATAATCTTTAAATATTTTGAAAATTTCTAAAAGATCTTCCACCTCTGGTGATTTTTTTTTTAATTCTTTTTCGATAATGTTTATATTTGATAAACTCAAATTTGCTCCTTCAGTAAAATCTCCAGATTTATCTTTTCTTCCATTGCCAAGCAGTTGTTTAACACCGTTCCAACCTATTCTATCAATTTTATCAAGGGCTCTAAGGGCTGTAAGTTTTTTTTTATTGTCATCAATATTAATTTTTTTAAATAATTCTTCCGTGATTTTTCTAGATGAAATTTTAATAATATATTCATCTTTGCTTAAACCGCACTTTTCGAGAATTTCAGATATCATTATGCACAATTCTGCATCTGCCTGTAAGTTTTTTGTTCCTACAAAGTCAGCGTCGAATTGTAAAAATTCTCTAAATCTTCCAGGTCCAGGTTTTTCATTTCTCCAAACTGTACCAAGTTGATATCTCTTGAAAGGCTTTGGAATTTCTAAATAATTTTTTGCCACATATCTTGCGAGAGGAGCTGTTAAATCATACCTAAGTGACAACCATTTTTTTTCATCTTGGAATGAAAAAACTCCTTCATCAGGTCTATCTTTGTCTGGTAAAAATTTTCCAATACTATCTGAATACTCAAAACTAGGAGTTTCAAGGTATTGAAAGCCGTACCTGATCATAACTTCTTTTATGTTAGAAATTATAAAATCACGTACGAGTAATTCTTTTTCTTGCCTATCTACAAACCCTAACGGAAGTTCTTTTGAAGGTTTGTTTTTTTTATCTTTTGTCATTTTTTGGTACAGTAGGGTGGATTCGAACCACCGACCCCTAGTTCCACAAACTAGTG
>MDTB01168412.1_pt1 | contig 40667 bp, 42 predicted proteins | sample 811161 | NCBI WGS metagenome assembly MDTB01 (sample SAMN05326650, study PRJNA326480) | marine metagenome | isolation source: seawater | place: Mediterranean Sea | collected 2009 | reverse complement strand
CTAACGAGATTTTAAATAATTTTTTTTTAAAACTCATTTTCCAACTTTTCTTTTAGTTGAAGTTTTTTATAAATTTCTGATTTATTTAATAAATCTTTATGAGAACCAAAATTATCAATTTTACCTTTATCTATTACATATATAATATCTGAGTCTTCAATCGTGCTTAACCTATGAGCAATTATCAATATTGTTTTATTTTTCATTAAATTTTTAATTGTATTATAGATTTCTTTTTCAGTAATATTATCAAGTGAAGATGTTGCCTCATCCATTATAAGTATTGGAGCGTCTTTAATAATTGCTCTTGCAATTGCAACCCTTTGCCTTTGACCTCCTGATAATTTTACTCCACTTTCACCGATTACTGTTTCTAATTTTTTTTCTAAATTATCAGAGAATTCAGTTATTCCAGCTAGTTTTGCAACATTTTCTATTTCCTCAAAACTAGCATCTAATTTTCCATACTTAATATTGTTTGAAATTGTATCATTGAATAAAATAGTTTCTTGTGTAACCATCGATATATTACTTCTAAGATCTTTAAGCTGCATTTGTTTTATATCTTTTAAGTCAATTAATATTTCACCTTTGTAATTATCAAAAAATCTAGCAATTATATTTGCGATTGTTGACTTACCTGAACCAGACAAGCCAACTAAAGCTACCCTTTTATTTTTTGGAATATTTATATTTATATTTTCTAAAACATTTTTTTCGTCATATCCAAAAGAAATATTTTTTAATACTATGTCACCATTTAAAGTGATATTATTTTTTTGAGAAACGCTTTCCATTTTGTCATCAGATGTATCTAGTAGTTTGAAAATTCTCTCTGCGCCTGCAAGCCCTTCTTGTACACTAATATTTAAATTTCCAAGTGCTTTTACTGGTTGGTAAGCTAACAATAAACTAACAAGAAAACTCATAAACTGTCCTGTTGTCATTGTTTCATTTAAAACAAATACTCCACCAGCATATATAGATAGAGCAATTGCCAAACTTCCAATAAATTCCATTATAGGACTTAATCTATTACTTATATATGCTGATCTAGTAAAATATTTTTGAATAAAACCAATTGTTTCAAAAGCACGATTTTTTTCATAGTTTTCTTTTGTATAAGATTTAACTTGTTTAATTCCTCTAATACTCTCAGCAAGAACATTTGAAAAAACCGCAATTTCACTTTGAATTGTATATGTAATTTTTCTAATACTTTTACCAATTTTTCTTATAGGCCATAAGGCAAGTGGAAAAGCAAAAAAAGCAAAAAGTGTAAGTGTCCAACTTTGATAAAACATATTCCCTAATAGAAAAATTATTACAAGAACATCTTTAATTACTCCTGTAACTGATTTTACAATTGCTAATCTGAGATAATAAGTATCATTTATTAGTCTAGAAATAAGATTGCCAGATTTTGAGTCATTATAAAACTTTATATTTAAGTACATTAGTTTTTCAAACATTTGAGATTGTAATTTTGCAATGATTGCATGTGCAACTTTACTCATTTGGAATGAATGAGTGTATGTAGCTAAACCTTTAATTAAAGTTACTATAATTATTGCAAAAGGAATTAAAAATAGCATATCTTTATTCCCTTTAATAAGTACTTCATCTAATGCTGGTCTTACTAACCATGCATGTAAACCTGTAGCAGCTGCAGAAATGACCATCATCATTAAAGCTAAAAAAATTTTTAATTTATGTTCTAATAGATAGTGAAAAACTATTCTAGAAGTAACAGACTGTTTTTTACTTGATGTCATTAAAAAATTAATAAATATATAAATAACATTAATGCAAAAATATTATTTTGACGAAAATAAAAATTTGAGCTTTCTGACGAGTTTATATCCCATTTTTGAATTGCTATATACGTACAAATTCCTAAGATAGCTATAATAATTAAACTAAATATAGAATTTGAGGAATTCCACCCTAAAAAAGCAAAAATTAAAACAACAAAAGCATAGCAAAATTTAATAAACCATCGGCCATTTGGCCCAAAATATACAGCAGTCGATTTTATATTTTGCTTAATATCATCTTCTCTATCTTGATACGCATAAATTGTATCATATCCTAATGTCCAAAACACACATGCTAAGTAAAGTAAAACAAACTTCAAGTTTAATAATTGATTAAATTGAATTGAGACTATTAAAACACCCCAACTAAATACTATTCCCAAAAAAACTTGTGGCCAGTATGTTATTCTTTTCATAAAAGGATAAAGTATTATAAAAGGTATACTTAATACTCCACAAAATATTGAGTACAAATTAAATTGCAATAGCACTAAAAGACCTAACAATAAGAAAAAAATTAACAACAATATAGCTTCAGTTAAACTAACATTATTAGAGGCTATAGGTCTTGATTTTGTTCTTTTAACTAATTTATCTATATTTCTATCTATGATATCATTTATTATACAACCAGCACTTCTCATAAAAAAAGAACCTAAAAAAAATATCAATAACCAACTTATTAGAGTTATTATTTCAAGTTCTAGAATTGATAATCCAAACCAACAAGGCCACATCAAAAGAAGAAAACCAATTGGCCTATTAAATCTAATTAATTCTAAGTAATTAGTGAATTTTTTAAAAACTAAACTATCCAACATATATGAATAAAATGTTATTATTTTAAACTATTGTTATGAAAATGTCTAAAACCCGATTGTATGTAGAAAAGGAATTATCTCCTAATATAATGATTTATATTAAAGATAAGCAACACCATTTTTTAAAAAATGTTCTAAGAATCAAAATTCAAGACACAATTTCAGTTTTTGACGGTAAAACTGGTGAATGGTTATCTAGGGTTATGTCAATCAATCGTGAAAATATTGTTCTTCAGATAATAAAAAAAAATAAGTCAATGATGTCTGATATAGATGTTTGGTTAATTTTTGCTCCAATAAAATCATATAGAATGAACATAACAACTCAGAAAGCAACCGAACTTGGTGTATCTAAGTTTATACCTTGTATTACTCAAAATACAAATCAACCAAAAATTAATATTAGAAATTTAAAAATGAATATTATTGAGGCAGCTGAGCAGTCAGAAAGATTAACAATACCATCAATAGAGCAAAGTATAAAATTAAATGATCTTTTAAATACTTTTCCTAAGGATAGAGGTATTATTTTTTGTAATGAAATTAATAAAGATTTACCTCTTATAAATGAAGTTTTACCAAATCATTTAAATAATTATAAAAAATGGGCTGTGTTAATAGGGCCTGAAGGAGGTTTTACAGAATTAGAAGTTAACAAAATTGAATCTATCAAATCTTCTATTCCTGTTTCTTTGGGAAAAAGAATTTTAAGATCTGATACAGCAACTACTGCTGCAGTATTTTCTATTATATCAATTGTAGAAAACCAGTTATGAGCGACAACCTGTCCTACTAAAACTTTACAAGAATCTCTTGTTAAACTGCTGATAAATTTATTTATTAGTGTATAAAATACCTAACAATATGCGCTTTTTACTTTTATTCGTATCATTACTTGTCAGCTTTGCCTCTTTAGCTAATACGCCTTATGATTGGCAACTTGGGTTTCAGGAACCTGCAAGTCCAGTTATGAGAAGTGTATTAGAACTTCATGATTTTGTATTGATCATGATGACTGCAATAACAATATTTGTATTAATTCTAATTATTTATGTGGTAATTAGATTTAGAAAAAGTGTAAATCCAAATCCCTCTAAAAGAACTCATAACGCTTTAATAGAAATTTTATGGACTGGTATTCCCGTAATTATATTGATAGTAATGGCAATACCATCCTTTAAACTTTTGTATCAGCAAGATGTTATTCCCGAAGCTGATATGACAGTAAAGGTGATAGGCCATCAATGGTATTGGGAATATCAATATCCTGAACAAGATAATATTTCTTTTGAAAGTTATATGATTCCTGATGAGGATCTTCAAGAAGGAGACATTAGACTCCTAACAGTTGATAATAAATTAGTATTACCAATTAATAAAAATATTCATGTTTTAATAACCGCTGGGGACGTTCTACATAGCTTTGCAATGCCTTCCTTAGGTGTTAAAAAAGATGCTGTCCCTGGAAGACTTAATGAAACATGGATGAATATTGAAAAACCTGGCATATATAGAGGTCAGTGTTCAGAGTTGTGTGGAACCGGACATGGATACATGCCGATTGTAATTGAAGCGGTTTCACAAGATGATTTTTTAACATGGGTCATTGAAACAAAAACAAAACTTGCTATGAATGAAAAAAATACTTTTGCTAAGGTAAATAACGAATAGGAGTAGAGAATATGAGTTACGGAACGTCTTTTGAAAATCATTTAGATCATCATGATCACAAACCAGGGTTTATAAGACGTTGGTTTTTTTCAACTAATCACAAGGATATTGGAACTCTTTATATAATCTTTGCTTTAATAGCTGGTTTGATAGGTGGATTTTTCTCATTATTAATGCGGGCTGAGTTGGCTGCCCCTGGTTTAGATATAGTTGAAGATGGCCAGGTATGGAATGTAATAATAACTGCTCATGGTTTGTTAATGGTTTTTTTCGTTGTAATGCCAGCATTGATTGGTGGATTTGGTAATTGGTTTGTTCCACTAATGATTGGTGCCCCAGATATGGCATTCCCAAGAATGAATAATTTTAGTTTTTGGGTTTTAGTTCCCGCTTTGGTGTTACTAGTTGTTTCTGCAACCATTGGTACAGGTGCCGGTACAGGTTGGACAATTTATCCTCCACTTTCAAATAAAATTGGTCATGCTGGTCCATCTGTTGATATGGCAATATTTGCACTTCATCTTGCAGGAGCTTCTTCAATATTAGGAGCAGTTAATTTTATTACAACCATATTAAATATGAGAACACCAGGTATGACTCTTCACAAGATGCCTCTTTTTGTATGGGCTATGCTAATAACAGCATTCTTATTACTTTTAGCAGTGCCTGTATTAGCAGGTGCAATAACAATGCTACTTACAGATAGAAATTTTGGAACTACATTTTTTAATCCTGCTGGCGGTGGTGATCCAGTATTATTTCAACATTTATTCTGGTTTTTTGGCCATCCAGAGGTTTATATCATGATACTTCCTGCTTTTGGAATTGTAAGCCAGGTTATTTCAACATTTTCAAGAAAACCTGTATTTGGATATTTAGGTATGGTTTATGCAATGATTGCTATTGGCTTTATTGGTTTTATTGTATGGGCTCACCACATGTTCACAGTAGGCATGAGTGCAGATCTAAGAGCCTATTTTATGTTAGCTACAATTATTATTGCTGTACCAACAGGTATTAAGATTTTTAGCTGGATTGCTACTATGTGGGGTGGATCACTTACTTTTGAAACTCCAATGTTATTTGCCATTGGATTTGTATTCCTTTTTACTCTTGGGGGAGTAACTGGAGTAATTTTAGCAAATGCAGGAATAGATACAGTTATGCACGACACTTACTATGTTGTAGCTCACTTCCATTATGTTTTAAGCATGGGTGCTATGTTTGGAATATTTGCAGGTATTTATTATTGGTTTGGTAAAATGTCTGGACGTAAATATAATGAATTCTTTGGAAAAGTTCATTTTTGGTTATTTTTTATTGGTGTTAATATAACATTTTTTCCTCAACACTTTTTAGGATTAGCGGGAATGCCAAGACGGATTCCAGATTATCCTGATGCATATGCTGGATGGAATCTTATATCTACTTATGGATCCTACATCTCATTTGCTGCAACTCTTATTTTCTTTTTTGCAATTTTATATGCTTTTTTCTTTGGAAAAAAAGAAGTTGCTAATCCATGGGGAGAAGGTGCAGATACATTAGAATGGACATTGTCTTCACCTCCACCTTTCCATCAGTTTGAGACTCTTCCAAAATTTAAAGATTAAATAAGTGGAAACTCAATCTTTATCACAAAGGTATAGTCATAATCTTTTAATTAGAAAACTCCAAGGTTACTATGAACTAATGAAACCTAGAGTTATGACCTTGGTAATTTTTACAGCTTTTGTTGGAATGTTTTTAGCACCAGGACAAATTGAATACTTTAATTTTATAATTATAATTATAGCAATTGCTATTGGAGCAGGCTCATCAGCAGCTATCAATATGTGGTTTGATGAGGATATAGATAGAGCTATGGATAGAACTAAAAATCGCCCTATACCTCTTGGAATAGTGTCTAAAAATGAAGCATTAGTTCTAGGTATATTTACAGGTATAATTTCATTACTCTTAATGCAGTGGTTTTCAAATCCTCTTGCAACAAGTTTACTACTATTTACAATTTTATTTTATATTTTTATTTATACATTTTGGTTAAAGAGAACAACTTCACTTAATATAGTAATTGGAGGTGCAGCTGGAGCAATACCTCCAATAATTGGCTGGACTGCGGTTAGTCAAGAGATTAGTTTTTTACCTATTAGTATGTTCCTAATTATATTTTTTTGGACTCCACCACATTTTTGGGCATTATCTGTTTATAGGTTTAATGACTACGAAAATGCTAAATTGCCCATGCTACCGAATGTAAAAAGTATTGAAGATACAAAAAAACAAATAGTTTATTACACAATAGTTTTAATAGTCTTTAGTTATTTTCCCTTCATAGATCAAAATATCGGTATGATTTATCTTTTTATTACAACAATTTTAAATTTTTTTTTATTATCAAATGCAATAAAATTAAAAAAAACAAAAGAAATAAAATTTAAACCCAATACAGAGGGTTTAAAGTTTTTTGCTTTGTCAATTTTTTACTTATTTAGTTTATTTGGCGGATTGTTAATTGATCATTTTATTAGTATATGAAAAATAAAAGAAGAAAAAACTTAATTACATTAATAATTTTACTTTGTATTGTAGCTTTTTTTTATCTTTGGACTTTATTTAAAGCTAATATTTTTGGATTATAAATGACAAATAATAAGACAGCCATCCTTTTATCATTAATAGTTTTATCAATGATTGTATTGGTTGGCTTTTCTGTTCCATTGTACGATCTATTTTGTAGAGTCACAGGCTATGGTGGAAAAACAAATACTTCTGAAATTATGTCTTCTACAATTCTTGAAAGAGATATTGATTTGAAATTTAGCGCAGATGTAAACGATAGTATTAATTGGTCATTCGAACCGCCAGAAAATCTTCAATTTAAAGTTGGTGAAAATCTCTTAGTTAATTATAAAGCTACAAATTTATCTAGTCAAAAAAGTTCAGGCACTGCCACATTTAATGTACTGCCTGAAAAGGTTGGCGCATATTTTATCAAAACCCAATGTTTTTGCTTTGAAAAACAAACACTAAATCCTGGGGAAACTGTGAACATGCCAGTAATATTTTATGTGGATCCTGCGATAAATGAAGATCCCTCCATGGAAGATGTTGAGGAGATAACATTGTCATATACATTTTTTAAATATATAGAATAAAAAACTATGTCAGATAAATCTAATTCAACGGGGCAAAAACATCCTTATCATTTAGTTGATCCTAGCCCATTACCTTTTCTATCTTCAATAGCAGCACTAGCAATGGCTGCTGGCTTGGTTTTCTATATGCACTATCAAACAACTTGGCTTTTAATACTAGGCACAATTGGATTGTTAACAGTAATGTTTATATGGTGGAAAGATGTGATTAATGAATCAACTTTTCAAAAAGTGCATACCCCAGTTGTGGAGCTGGGATTAAGATATGGAATGGCATTATTTATTGCTTCTGAAGTAATGTTTTTTGTTGCTTTCTTTTGGGCTTTTTTTGATGCAAGTTTAACTCCAAAACTTCCAATAGAAGAATACACTGATACATTCGATACTAATGGTGGTGCGGGTATTTGGCCTCCAGAGGGAATAAAAACATTTGATCCATTAGATGTTCCTTTTTTAAATACATTAATATTATTGATGTCTGGAACAACATGTACTTGGGCTCACCATGCTGTAAGAGAAGGTCATAGAGATCAAGCAATTCAGGCTTTGTGGATTACCGTAGGCCTAGGTTTATTCTTCACATTCATGCAGGGAGTGGAGTATTATGAAGCTGCTTTACATTACTTTAGCTTTACAGACGGAATATATCCTTCTGTTTTTTATATGGCTACAGGATTCCATGGTTTTCACGTTATAGTTGGTACTGCGTTTTTAGCAGTATGTTTATTTAGAGTTTACAAAAATCATTTTACACCTGATAGACACTTTGGTTTAGAGGCAGCTGCTTGGTATTGGCATTTTGTAGATGTAGTATGGTTATTTCTTTTTGTTTGTGTCTACATTTGGGGTGCATAAATTACTAAATTTCCAATAAAATTTTTTCTATTTAGTTTGTCCTGTATTGGATTGACAATATTTCTTGGTATTTGGCAATTAGAAAGATTAGTATGGAAAGAAAATTTAATTAAAAATTTTGAAAATTTAAAAACTGAAAAACCACTATCACTTTCAATGGGTAAAATGAAATATAGAAATATTGATGAATTTAGAAAAATTATAACTAATGCAACAATTGACCGTTCAAAAAAAATATTTTTTCCAGCTAAAACTTATAATGGAAAAAATGGTTATTTTATAGCGAGTTTATTAATTGACAATCATGGAAATAGATATTTAGTTGATGAAGGCTGGTTTGAACTCAATAAATTTGAATATTTTAAAAATAATGAAGCAAAATTCTCTGCTGAAATATTAGGATATATTAGATACCCTACTGAAAAAAGATTATTTACACCAGAAAATTCTCCTGAAACTAATGAATGGTACTATTATGATTTAGAAGAAGTACAAAAATTTTTTAAGATAGAAATAAATCAAAAGTTTTTTATTAAAAATATTTCAAAATTTAATGAAAACTTTTTATTTCCATCATCAATAAAACATAATTATTCAAATAACCATTTACAGTATGCAGTAACTTGGTTTTTAATGAGTTTTTCATTTTTGATTATTTTTATAGTGTATTTATTAAGAAAATATAAATGAACTCATATTTAAAACTTAAAAAAATTTTTAATGAAGCATCAATAAATTCAGATATTGCTGGTATTTTGCATTGGGACATGTCTACTATGATGCCTGAATTTTCCAGAAAACAGAGAGCTGAGCAATTGGCGTATTTATCTAAACTAAGTCATGATAAAATAGCTTCTAGAGAAGTTGCAGACTTAATATTAAATGCAAAAAAAGAAAAATTAGAAAAAAAAGATATCTCTAACTTGCGTGAAATGGAAAGGGAGCATAAATTTTCTGTATCACTTCCTATTGATTTAGTTCAACAGATTTCTAGAATTTCCACTAAATGTGAAGGAGAATGGCAGGAAGCAAGAGAAAAATCTGATTTTAAAATAGTTAGTAATACCTTAAATGAACTTATTAATCTTAATAAACAAGAAGCAAAAATTTTAGGAGAGGTATTTAATTGTTCACCCTATGAAGCATTAATAAATAAATTTGAACCTTCCTCTAATTTATCATTTATTTCTGATGTATTTGAAGATCTTCAAAATTATTTAACACCTTTGATAGATATAATTATTGATAAACAAAAATCAGAGGCTGTTTTGCCATTACACACAAAAATTGATGAATTTACCCAAAAAAAAATAGCAGAGCATATTATGAATTCTGTTGGCTTTGATTTTAAAAGAGGAAGATTAGATAAAAGTATCCATCCTTTTTGTGGAGGTTCAACAAATGATGTAAGAATTACAACAAGATATAATATTGAAAATCCACTTTCATCTTTAGATGGTGTTATGCATGAAACTGGACATGCGTTATATGAATTAAATCTTCCTGAAGAATGGGCACATCAACCTGTGGGAAAATCAAGAGGTATGGCAATGCATGAAAGTCAATCGCTTCTAATTGAAATGCAAATTACAAGATCACTTGCATTTAAGAAATATTTATCAGATTTATTAAAAAATAAATTTAAAATTTCGGGTGAATCATTTAGTTTTGATAATTTATATAAACTTGGAACAAGAGTAAAAAAATCTTATATTCGAGTTGAGTCTGATGAAGTTACTTATCCACTTCATATTATTTTACGATTTAATCTTGAAAAAAGAATTTTTAATAATGAAATAAAAGTTGACGATATCCCTGTAGTTTGGAACGACGAATATAAAAAGTTATTTAATATAAATATTAAAAAAGACAGTGAGGGCTGCTTACAAGACGTACATTGGTATGCTGGATTATTTGGTTATTTTCCAACTTACTCTTTAGGAGCACTTACTGCTGCACAATTTGCAAATAAATTAAGAAATGAACTACCACTATTAGATAATGATATTGAAAATGGCCACTTTTCTAATCTCACAAATTGGCTAAAAATTAATGTCCATAAAAAAGCAAGTTTTTATTCAACAAATGCAGTTTTAGAACAGGTTACAAATTCTAGTTTAAATGCTAAATACTTTAAAGATTATATAAATAACCGATATCTCTGATGAAATATTTTAGTACGAGAGATGTATCTCTTAAAAAATCATTTAATGATATACTTTATCAAGGTTTATCAAATGATGGAGGATTATATCTTCCAATTAAATGGCCAAAAATAGAAATAGAAACTTTAAAAAATAAATCTTATGAAGATGTTGCTTTAGAGATCATACATCCTTTTGTTAAAGAAAATTTTTCAAAAAATGAAATTTCAAAAATATTAATTAAAAGTTATGATAATTTTTCGAATTCAAATATAGCGCCTATAAAAATATTAGAAAAAAATAAATATTTACTTGAATTAATTTATGGCCCAACTTATGCGTTTAAGGATTACGCATTACAATTTTTAGGTAATCTTTTTTCAGAAAGCTTAAATAAACATCAAAGAAAAATTACAATTCTTGGAGCGACTTCTGGTGATACGGGATCAGCTGCAATTCATGCATTTAAATCAAATAACAATATTAATGTTTTTATATTGCATCCATATAAAAAAGTTTCACCTATACAGCAAAAACAAATGACAACTGTTGAAGAAAAAAATATTTTTAATATTGCAATTGAAGGTAATTTTGACGATTGTCAAAAAATTGTAAAAGAATTATTTTTAGATAAGGAAATACAAAACATTACTTCCTTAACAGCTGTTAATTCGATAAATTGGGCCAGATTAATTCCACAAATAGTATATTACTTTTGGGCCTATTTACAAATTGATAAAAAAGATTTAAATTTTATAGTACCATCTGGAAACTTTGGAAATATTTTTTCTGCTTATGTAGCTAAAAAAATGGGATTACCAATTAATCGTCTTCATATTGCAACAAATAAAAATGATATTTTACGGTCTATAATTCTAAATGGTAATATGAATAAAAAAACAGTTTCCGAAACGTACAGTCCTAGTATGGACATACAAATTTCAAGTAACTTTGAAAGACAAATGTTTGAAACTCTTGGAAGAGATAGTTCTAAAATAAATAATATTTTTTCCACATTTAATAAAACAGGTGAGTATAAATTTGATAAAAATACTGTTGATGATTTTAATAAAATATACGATGCTTCAAGTGTTAATGATGTTGAAACTCTAGAAACAATTAAAATAGTATTTGATCAATATAAATACATTTCTGATCCACATACAGCTACAGGTTTAAAAGTACTTTTGGAGAAAAATTCTACTGAAACATGGGTCTCACTTGTTTGTGCACACCCTGCTAAGTTTAATATCCCTGTTAAAAAAGCTATAAATCAAGAAGTAACTATACCAAATGAATTAAGCAAACTCTTTGATAAAAAAGAAAAGTTAACTATATTATCAAATAATACTAAAGAAGTTAAAAATTTTATTATGGAAAATATTAAATATGCATAAAATTACTGAACTAGAAAGTGGATTGAGAATAGTTACACAAAATATGCCTGGTTTAGAAACAGTATCAATGGGGATATGGAATTTTGTTGGTGGAAGAGATGAAACTAAAGAAGTAAATGGAGTTGCTCATCTTTTAGAACATATGGCATTTAAAGGAACCTCAACAAAAAATGCATTGCAAATTGCAGAAACCATTGAGAACGTTGGTGGAGATATTAATGCATATACTTCAAAAGAAATTACTGCTTATTACGTAAAACTTTTATCCGATGATTTACCATGTGGTATAGATATTCTTACAGATATTCTTCAAAATTCAACTTTTGCTGAGGAGGAATTAAATCGTGAAAGAGGTGTAATAATTCAAGAAATTGGAATGTATTTGGATACACCAGATGATATGATTTTTGATTATTGGCAAGAAAAAGCATATCCTGATCAACCTATGGGGAGATCTATATTAGGAAAAACAGATATCATAAAAAATATATCCAGAGAAGAGGTAAAAAACTTTATGATGAAACATTACAATCCAAAAAAAATGATTATTAGTGCAGCTGGTAAAATTAATCATGATGCGTTTGTTGAGTCAATAAAAAAATCTTGTACAAATCTTCCCTCTGGTAATTCAGACATAAGATCAAAAGCAAATTATCAATCTGGTGAGTATAGAGAGGATAAAAAATTAGAACAAATTCACTTACTCCTAGGTTTTGAAGGAGTCAATTACCATGACGAAGATTTTTATTCATTACTTGTTTACTCTTCACTGTTAGGAGGAGGAATGTCTTCTAGATTATTTCAAGAAATTAGAGAAAAAAGAGGACTTGTATACGGCATTTCTTCGTTTTGTTCTTCTTATACTGACACAGGAATATTTGGTATTTATTGTGGAACTGGTGAAAACCAAATTCAAGAATTGATCCCCGTTCTATGCGATGCATTAAACAAGAGCCCTTATAATATTTCAAACAAAGAAATAAATAGAGGTAAAGCTCAACTAAAAGCAAGTTTAATGATGGGACGTGAAAGTGCATTTAGAAGATGTGAAAGTGCTGCAAGACAATTATTAGTTTTTGACAGAATAATAGAACCTTCTGAAACAATTAAAAAAATTGATCTTGTATCAAATGAGACTGTAATAAATATTGCAAAAAAAATAGTTTCAGGTCCGATTACTGTCTCAAGTATTGGACCATTATCAAAGTTAGAAACTTTAGATAAAATACAAGCACGTATTAATTAATATCTGATTATTACTTTATTTTTATTATTTCTTTCACTAAGTGATTCTCTTGGAAGTTATTAATAGATAATTTCATTTCTAATTCAATTTCATCATCTATTTGTATCTCTCCATTTTGGAATTTACTTGTTAAAGTTGTTTCTATTATTCTTTGTGAGGAAATACCTACTTTCTTTAAGAATTTTCTTATTTCAATATTTAAATTATCTTCATCCATATTAATATTATAAATTATTTGATAAGATTCCTACAATAGTGTTATTATTTATTTTATGAATTCATATTCTTTCAAAACTTCATTAGGTTGGATCACTGTAAAATCAAATAAAAAAAAGCTTATTTCTGTTAAATTTGGTAAATCGAAAAATTATATTAGTTCTAAATATTTAATAAATATTTCCAAACAAATTGAATTATTTACAATTGGCAAATTAAGAAAATTTAATATAGATTATCAATTATCAGGCTCCTTTTTACAAATAAAGATATGGAAAGAATTATTTAAAATAAAGTATGGAGATAAAAAAACATATGGAGAAATAGCAAAAAAACTTAATACTTCTCCTCGTTATGTAGGTAATGTCTGTGGGCAAAATAATTTATTATTAATTATCCCTTGTCATAGAGTTATAAGAAGTGACGGTTCTTTGGGTGGCTTTTCAGGTCTAGGTGGGATAAAACTTAAGAAAAAATTGATTAAATTAGAATCTAATGACTAAAAATATTATTGTTCTCCAACACATACCTATTGAAACCCCGGGCTATCTGTTGGATTTAATGAAGCAAGATAAATATAATATAACAACAATAGAATTAGATAATGGTGAAAAAATTCCTGAAAATTTATCCCATTTTGATGCTATGTTTTGCATGGGTGGACCAATGGACACTTGGATGGAAGAACAACATTATTGGTTAGTAGAGGAGAAAAAGAAAATTAAAGAATATGTTGTTAATTTAAAAAAACCATATTTAGGTTTTTGTCTAGGCTGTCAGTTACTTGGAGAAGTTTTAGGTGGGAATGTTACTAAATCAAATCCTCCAGAAATTGGTATTTTAAAAATCAAAATGTCAAAATCAAAAGATGATGATCTATTGTTTTCAGAATTTTCAAACAACATTAAAGCCTTACAATGGCATAGTTATGAGGTTAATAATTTAGAAAATAATAAAGATGTAACTATTTTAGGCTCCTCTAATACAACAAAATATCAAATATTTAGATACATGCATCATGCTTACGGAATACAATTTCATATTGAAATTAAAGATGATACTGTTGAACAGTGGTCATGTGTTCCAGAATATGAAAAAGCTCTAGAGGATAGTTTAGGAGCTGGGGCGTTAGAAAAGTTTGATAAGAATGCCAAAATGTATATGAGAGAAATGAATTTAAGTGCAGAAATCTTATATAGAAACTTTAAAAAATTAATTTAATCAAACTTTCCATCTTAGAGCGGCTGTATGAACAGGATTATCCCAATGTTTAATTATGTTTTCATCTAATTTAGTAATTGTAAAAGCCCCCCCAGCCATTTCTAATGAAGTGGTGAAGTTACCAACTATAGATCTAGAAACTTTAATATTTTTTTTCTCTAAAAGTTTTTGACCACATTCAAAAAGTAAATACAATTCCATTAAAGGAGTGCCTCCAAAACCATTAACATGTAATAATACCTCTTGATTATTTTCTGGTTTTAAATCATCCAAAATCGATTCTAGTATTTCCTTTGTAAGTTCATTTGCTGATCTTATTTTTTCTCTTTTTCTTCCAGGTTCTCCATGTATACCAACTCCAAATTCCATTTCATCACCTGATAATTCAAAAGTAGGCTTTCCTGCTGCTGGAACAGTGCAACTTGTAAAAGCAACACCCATAGATCCAGTCATCTTATTTACATGATCTCCAAAATGTTTACATTCCTCTAATGTTGCACCTGTTTCAGAGAGACTTCCAACGGTTTTTTCTACAATCATAGTTCCGGCAACTCCTCGTCTTCCAGTAGTAAATGTGGAATCTTCAACTGCAACATCATCATTAACAATTACTGTAGCATTTTCATAATCTATAAGATCTGCACCCATTTCGAAATTCATAATATCACCAGAGTAATTTTTAACGATAAATAATATTCCTTTTTCATTATGAGTTTTATTTGCAGCAGCTTCCATTTGATCAGGAGTTGGAGCACTAAAAACTTGACCTGGACAAGCAGCATCTAACATGCCAACTCCAACGAAGCCTCCATGTAAAGGCTCATGACCTGAACCACCTCCAGAAATTAAAGATACTTTTGGATTACTTGATTTGTTTTTTCTGTAAATAAAGTCTGGAGAAAGATTCACATTTAATATATCCGAATGTGCTTTTCCAAAACCTAATAAACTTTCACTCAAAATATTTTCAACATTATTTACAAATTTCTTCATAAACTTTCCTTTTATCCTATAATATTTTCACAAATTGCTTCAATTGCTAATTGAGAAGATCTAGCGCCAGGATCAATATGACCTTTAGCTCTTTCACCCAAAAAAGAAGCTCTTCCTTTAGTTGCAACCATATCTTTAGTTGTTAACATACCTTTTTCTGCAATTTTTTTGATTTGATTTGCTATAATTTTCATATCTTTTACATCTTTAATTTCTTTAAGTTTTATTGCAACAGGTATTAAGACATCAAGCATTGTTTTCTCCCCAATATCTGATTTACCTCTATTTTTCATTGATTCAACACCTTCAGAAAACATGTTTGTTAAATTTTTAAGATCATTTAAATCACTATTATATTTTTTTGACATACCAATTAAAAGTGTAGAAAATAATGCCCCAGATGATCCTCCAACTGTAGTCATTATCTTCATTCCAATTTTTTTAAAAACAACATCAGTAGATTCTGATTTTAATTCATCTTTTAGTGATAAAGCTTCTTTTAATCCTCTTAATATATTAAAAATATGATCTCCATCACCAATTTCTTGATCTAATTTTTCAATCTCATCTTTGTGTTTAGTAATTTTTTCCTCAATATTTTTGAGACATATAAATATATATTCACTATTCATTGTAAATTTAAAAGATAAGAAGTATTTTTTTAATTTTAGCGAGTGCTTTGTAAATAAATACCATATAAATGACCAGAACCTATAGCAACTATTGCTACAATAATAAGTATTATAAATATAATTATAGCTATTTTTATTAATTGTGATGTTTTAACTCCTTCTACACAAAGCGGAACGAGATTAAACATAAGACCAGCTACCACAACTGCAGCACATGCAACTCCGTAAAGATAAATTGTAAATGGTTGAAAAAGACAAATTAGTGCTAATACACTAAAAAGTACTATTCCTCTTTCAACATTTTTAGCCTGTTTCTTGGTTAGTCCTGAGCTATTTTTATCCATGGCCAACAACCTTTCCATCTTTATTAAATAAATGTACTTGAGATTTTTTTGGTTTTAAATGAATTACATCACCTAATTTTATTTTATGAGATCTGCTTTGAACTGCTCTAAAAGATGCTTCATTAGACTTTATATGTAATAAAACCTCAGAGCCCATATTTTCAATTAAGTCTACTTCTCCAGAGAGAGAGTCAGTTGATTCTTTCTCAGCTAAATCAAAACTTCTTGGACGAATTCCTAAGAAATAATTTTCATTTGTATTTACATTTAAACTTGAGCCAAAATCAATTTTTATTTTTTGATTTAGTAAAGATATTTCTAATTCTGAAGAGTTAATTGTATCAATATTACAATCAGCAATATTCATTTGAGGAGTGCCAATAAAACCTGCTACAAATGTATTTTCAGGTTTGGCAAAAATATCATGTGGAGAGGATATTTGCTCAATTAAGCCATCTCTCATGACAGCAATTTTTGTTGCCATTGTTAAAGCTTCTAATTGATCATGAGTTACTATTACAGTAGCTTTATTTAGGTCTGATAATACTTCTTTAATTTGACCTCTCATTTGTTCACGCAATTGGACGTCCAAACGACTTAAGGGCTCATCAAATAAAAAGCATTTTGGATCTCTAATTATTGCTCTACCAACTGCAACTCTTTGTTTTTCACCTTCGGCTAATTGGTGAGGCTTTCGATTAATAATTTCTCTTAATTGTAAAATATCTGCAATTTCAAATATCTTATCTTTAATTTCTTTTTCAGACATATTTTCTGCATAGAGAGGATTAGCCAAATTTTCTCCAACAGTTAAACTTGGATAAAGAGCATAAAACTGAAACGCCATTGCGAGATTTCTATCTCTTGTCTCTAATTCATTAACATTTATATTATCTATTAAAATATTCCCTGAAGTCGCAATTTCCAATCCCGCAACCATTCTCAAAGTTGTTGTTTTTCCACAGCCTGATGGACCTAGTAGACATAATACTTCGTTTTGATCTACCTTTAAAGATACATCATTAACAGCCGTTAGATCACCAAAAGATTTTGTTAGATTTTGTAATTCAATAGTAGACATTATTTTTTAATTGTTCCAAAGGTTACACCTCTTAAAAGTTGATTTTGAAGAAGATAAGTTACGAGTAAAATAGGTATTAAAAACAAACAAATCATTGCTGCTAAAAGTCCATAATCTACATTGATTTCACCACCAATTGTTCTGGCCATTGCTGGCGGCATTGTTCTTGTTATTTTATTTGTTAATAATAATGCAAATAAAAACTCATTCCATGTAAGTATTAAAGCAAATACAGAAGTTGCAGCTAATCCAGCTTTTACTTGAGGAATACACATCCCAAAGAATACTGATCTTTCACTTGCACCATCCATTCGAGATGCATCTTCAATTTCTGTATTTAATTCATCAAAGAAACTTTTCATCATCCAGATAGAAAAAGGAAGATTAAAGCAAGTATAGATAAGAATTATACCTGTATATGTACCTGCCAATCCAGTTACTCTAAAAATTAAAAAAATTGGAACTATAACTATAATCGGAGGCAACATTCTTGTTGTTAATATTATAAACAAATATGTATCATTACCTCTTAAGGGATGTCTTGAAAAACCATACGCAGCTAGGGTTCCTATAATTAATGCAAGCAAAACACTCATACCTGAGATAAAAATACTATTAAAGAAATACATATGAAATCCAGTAGCTACATATTCTGTGCTGTTAGCCATACTTCTATAAAAGATATGATAAAAATTTTCGAGCGTTGGTGTGAATATCCATTTTGGAGGTGTAGCTAATGTATCGCTTCTAGATCTAAACGCTGTAAGAATAATAAACAGAACAGGAAAAAAATAAATAAAACCAACAATCGCAGCGACTGCAGTCCCACTCCAACCAGCTTCACCTATTGCTCTTTTTTTCACATCTCCTCACTTTCTCTTTGTTTGATTACATAGAGATATAAACTTGTAAGCACAATAACAGCAAATAGAAGTATATATCCCATAGCAGCAGAGCTACTCGTTCTAAAAAATTGGAAAGCAGTTCTATAAACTAAAACACCTATTGTTTCTGTTGCCGTTCCAGGTCCACCATTAGTTAAAATAAATACTAGATCAAATATTTTAAATGTTTCGATTGTTCTAAATAATACTGCTAGTAAAAGTAGACTTCTAACATAAGGAAAAGTAATAGTAGTAAACGTCCGCCACCAACTCATTCTATCGATTTCTGCAGCTTCATATAAATGTTTTGGAACACTTACTAATCCTGCCAATACAAGTAACATTACAAAAGGAGTCCATTGCCATGCATCAGCAACTACAACTCCAATTAAAGCTCCAGCTGGTGTTGCCAGCAAGACATACATTTCGCCTGTAAAGCTTTGTACAAATTGACTTAAGAGACCAAATTCTGGCTCATAAAAAAGTTTAAAATAAATTGCAACTGCAACATTACTTAACATCATTGGTGTTAAGACAAACATCAAAAGTATTCTTCTTAAAGGGAATTTTTTTGCAAATAATAATGCTAATAAAAAACCAAGAACCATTTGTACACCTACACTACCTGCAACTATTATCGCTGTAGTTTGAAGAGCTTCCCATATTCCTTCTTTTTGAACTACTTTTTCATAATTATAAAACCAGCTAAATTTTGGTGGTTTTAGTGTATTTGCTCTATATTTAAAAAAACTAAGCCCAAATGACCACATTAAGGGTACTATATTTATTAATAATAATACTATTACAGCAGGTGCAATTAGCATCGGTCCGCGTCTTTTTGGATCCATGACCCATGCTATAAAACCAGTATTATTATTCATAAATATTAGATCTTTATAGATTAAAAATTAAAAAAGCCCAATGTAACATTGGGCTTTTTAATAAACATATTTACTCTATTCTACCAACTTCTTCCAACAGTTCTTGTTGGAACTCAGCGATATTATCAAGAGTAGTTTTAGCATCTTGTTGACCAGTAATTGCTTTGTCAAACTCTTCTTGTTGTTGAGTTAACAGTTCAAAGAATTCTGGAATATGCCAAACGTCTTTCTGCCAGTCCATACTTGCAACATAAGCTGCATTCCATGGAGCCAATGCATTGTAACCATCTGAATAGATGATGCTCTTCATACAACTTTGACCACCAGCTTTAACAGCTGCAATCTGTGTATCAAAAGATAACCACCATTTAATGATTTTAAAAGATGCATCAATTTCATCATCAGTCATCCAAGTAGTCATAACAAATGGCTGACCACCTAAGTTTGCCCAACGAGAAATTGTACCATCAGCTTGCATAGTTCCTGGCTGTCTTGCATAACCTGTGATGTCATAAACTTTTGATAAGCTTGGATCTACAACAGGTGCACCTAGACCAACCCAGTTGATCATAGAAGCAATTTTACCTTCAAGGTACAATGCTTGCATTTCAAATATACCCATACCACCAGTTCTGTGTGAAGGGTGCATTGTTCCAAGTAAATCAAGATACTTAGTCAAAGCTTCAACGTTGATATCTGAATTTACAACACCTACTGCTTGAGCTGTTGGTTGTTGATCCTCTCTCCATATATCTCCACCAAACTGCCAGAAGAATCCATTAATCTGCATTGATGAGAAGTCATAAGCTTTACCAGCCTGATAAGTAACACCAAACATGTCATCTTCAAGTGGTTTACCAGCCATCATTTCACCTTTTTTACGAGTAAGGAATTCATTGATATCAAAAATATCATCCCAAACAGTTACTTCCCAGTCAGCATAAGTACATGGAAGTTTTTTTCCATACTTAGCTCTAAATGCAGTATTTTCATCAGGGTTACAGAAAATATCTGTTCTGTAAAAATTTACATAATTGTCAGGGAACTGAGGAAAACCATAATAGTTTTCACTCTTATAAGGATAAGTAGTATAACCTTCTTTATAACCTTGATGCATATCATCAAATATAGCCTGTAGCTCTGGATCAGCATCAATATACTTATTTAGTTTTTGGAAATACCCACCTTCAATGAACGCCCCTAGCCACTGACTATCAGAAACTATCATTGAATACTTTTCCTCACCTGAAGTAAGAGATGCTGCAACGTTAGTATAGAATGTATCCCAAGGAATAAAATCTAATGTAAGTTTTATTTCAGTATCTCCACTTTGTGGAAAATTAGAATTAAAATATTCTTGCATGAAACGAGTAGGTGGCCAGTCTGGTGCCGCCATAATTATCTCGACTGTTTTTGATTGAACAGCCTTTGAAACCCCTATTGATAAAACAATTGAAGCTAAAAATGCAAGAAAGGTTCTCTTTGTTAAATTTAACATATTACCTCCCATTAATTAAATTTAATTAATTCTAATAAACCATAATTTTCATCAAAATATATAAAGAAAGTTTATATATTATCTAAATATTAGTTTTTTTTTAGGCATTTTTATTTATTAAAGGGAGATTACTATTAAAAATTAACAATAAACATATGATTAGCAATACTATAATAAAATTTTTAAAAAGAGAAATTAAATATTTTGATGAATCACAAGATGAAAAAAATAACCCTCTTAATTACTTTAGACGATCAAGAATCCATTGGCTGTATTTATTGAATATTCTCATCTCTCATTATGAAGAAAAAACAATAACGAAAAGTGATTTAATTCATAAAATACAAGTCTCTCATATAACAGTATTAAAATATATTAAAGAGTCAATTGATCTTGGAATTATAATGCAAAAAAAATCGAAAATTGACAAAAGAAAAGTAGCTCTTTATCCATCCTCAAAATTAGTAAGTTCATTTGAAAAGTTTTTTGATGATGAGACTAGAGATTTAAAAAATTTATTTGAAGAAAATATTAAAGATTAATTTGTTATTGCGCTAACTCCAGTTTCAGATGAAAAAAGATAAGAATTATTTGTATTAAATGAGACATTTATATTCTGACCTGTATTGTAATTAATTGCCTCTTCTTCTGGAAGTATCATTTTTAATTTTGTTTGACCAATTATTAAATCTAATATTGTTACATCACCTAAAGGCTCTTTAAGAAAAATTTTAGCATTAAAATTATTCCCATCTGATGAAACATTTATATCATTTGGTCGAATACCAAACATCAAATCAGTAGAAATAAAATTTTGATCAATTTTAATTTGATTTGCTAATGATATTTCACCAAATGGTAATTCAATATTTTGATTATTTATTTTTGCTTTCATAATGTTCATTTCTGGAGAGCCTATCATTTTTCCAACATATACATTTTCTGGACTTTCATATAATTTATCAGGACTGCCTTTTTGAATTAATTTTCCGTTTTTAATGATTGTTATATTATCTCCCATAGTTAAAGCCTCAAGTTGATCTGGAGTTGCATATACCATAGTCATATTCAAATCTCTTTGAAGTCTTTTTAATTCTGCTCTGGTATCATGTCTTAACTTTGCATCTAAGTTTGCAAGCGGTTCATCAAGCAGTAATAATTTTGGTTGTTGAATTAGAGCTCTACCAATTGCCAATCTTTGCTGCTCTCCTCCAGACAATGTGTCTGGCTTTCTTTTTAAAGCATGAGTAATTCGAAGCATATCTGATATTTCAGCTATCTTTTTTTTTATTTCACTTTTATCAATTTTCTTTTTTACTAGAGGATATGCTAAATTATCCTCTGTAGTTAAGTGGGGATATAAGGCGAATGTTTGAAATACCATTGCCATCTCTCTTCCTTGAATTGGTTCATTTGTAAAATTTTTCTCATTAAACCAAACTTGTCCATCTTGAACCTTTTCTAAGCCAGCTATACATCTTAGAGTAGTTGTTTTTCCTGCTGCAGATGATCCAAACAAAACTGCAAACTCATTTTTTTCTACAGAAAAACTAAAATCATCTAAAGCAACTAAATCTTCATATTTCTTTGTAATATTTTTAAGTTCTAAGTAAGACATATTTTAATAAGTTGCTCTTCCTCCACTTATATCAAAGACTGCGCCAGTAGTAAAAGAGTTTTCAGCTGAAACCATCCATGCAACCATTGAAGCTAATTCTTCAACTTTAACAAATCTTTTTCTAGGAATTTTTGATAACATATAATTTATATGTTCTTCACTAATTTGATCAAAAATTTTTGTCTTTGCAGCAGCTGGAGTTACACAATTTACAGATATATCATAATCAGCAAGTTCTTTACCTAGTGACTTAGTTAATGCTATTACTCCAGATTTTGCAGCACTATAAGCGGATGCATTTGGGTTTCCTTCTTTACCAGCTATGCTTGCAACATTAACAATTCTTCCATAATTATTTTCAATCATATGAGGTACTACAGCTTTGCAACAATTAAATGTCCCATTTAAATCAATGTTAATTACACTCTCCCAGTCTTTATTTGGATATTCCCAAGTTTTATGAGATGGACCTGCTATTCCAGCATTGTTAACAAAAATATCAATTTTAGAGTGTTTTTTTACTATAGATTCAACTGTTGATTTTACATTATCAAAATTTGTAATATCAATTTGAAATATATCTAAAAAATTAATTTCACCCTTATTAACAGCTTCTTCAGTAACTTTAGGATCTTTATCTATATTAATAATTTTAGCTCCCGATTTTTGAAGTCTATAAGCTATAGCATAACCAAAACCTTGGGATGCTCCAGTCACAACAGCTATTTTATTTTCTAAATTAATATTGTTCATAATAAATAAAATTAATAATTGAGCAAAAAAACAAATAATTCAATAGAGAATTATATCAAATTAACAATTAATAAGTTTTTAATCAGCCATATTTTGAAATAAGTGAGTCTAAAGCAGATTTACATTTTTCTGTAGCATCCCAAGCTTCAGGCCAAAAACATAAATCTACTGTCCACCAATCTTGCCCTACGTTCTCTTTCGCAAGAGCGGGAACAATTGAATCAAAATCTAGAATTCCATCACCAAATGGTGGATGTGCACTTGTTTCATCGTTACCAGCATCATCTTTATGACAAGTATTATCAGAGTCAATCAAATGTATATGATTTATTCGACCGCTAAATTTATTTATTAATTCTAACTGATCTTTAACAACTTCTTTTTCTCCTTCTTGTCTTGCTCCAACTACTCCAAGCATCTGACCATGACATGTGTCATACATAAGTCCAAAATTAGAATGTTGTAATTTATCTAAAACTTGAAGTACATAAGATGGTTTATTAAAAGCAAAACCCGGTTCAAATTCCCAAGTAACATATACACCTTTATCTGCTGCATAATTTATACAAGTATCCCAAGTAGAAGTAAGCCTAGAAAAAAGTGTATCAAACTCAACTTCACTATGAATAGTAGGAGGTTGTACACAATCAACTCTAACACCGCTAATTCCCAAATCGACAGCAAAGTCGACATTTGATTTAAATTCTTTAATATATTTTGAAGGGTCAGACGTATTCAATAATTCTTCACTCCATAAGTCTTGAGCAAATCCTGAAAAAGATAGTCCCCAATTTTTCATTTTTTCTTTTAATTCATCTCTTTGTTCTTTTTCAGGATGGTTATGTGGATTTGGATAGCCATTAAAACCACCAAGTTCCATTCCATCAAATTTTAGTTTTGATAGTGTTTCTCCCACTGTATCAAAAGGAATTGGATTTTCACCATAAGGACCTACGTTATAAGCCCAAGTACCTATAGATGTTTTTTTCATAATACCCCCTAACTAATTCCTAAGATTTTTTTATTTGCTTCTTTGTTATCACCACTTTTATCAATAAAGTCATCAAAAGCTCCTTGAGAAACTGTTATAATATGATTAGCGATAAAGGGAGCACCTTCTCTTGCACCTTGAACTGAGTCTTTTATTGCACATTCCCATTCTAGAACTGCCCAACCACTAAATCCATAATAAGTTAGTTTTGTAAATATACTTGAAAAATCAACTTGTCCGTCACCCAGAGATCTAAATCGACCAGCTCTATCTCTCCAATCAACATATCCTCCATAAACACCATTTCTTCCAGTCGGATTAAATTCTGCATCTTTTACATGAAACATTTTTATACGATCATGATATAAATCAATGTAATGTAAATAATCTAATTGCTGTAAAACGAAGTGACTTGGATCGTAAAGTAAATTACATCTTGGGTGTTCATTTACAGCATCTAAAAACATTTCCCACGATGCCCCATCATGAATGTCTTCACTTGCATGCGCTTCATAGCAAAGATCTACTCCATTATCTTCATAAACATCTAATATTGGTTTCCATCTTTTTGCTAATTCTTTAAAACCATCTTCAACTAGTCCAGGTAGTCTTGGCGGCCAGCTATAAATATACGGCCATAATAATGCACCTGGAAAACTTACTGATACATCTATTCCAAAATTTCTTGATGCCTTGGCAGCCATTTTAACTTGCTCCACTGCCCATTCTTGTCTTGATTTTGGATTATTGTGAACTTCAGCAGGAGCAAATTGATCAAACCCAATATCATAGGCAGGATGTACAGCAACTAATTGTCCTTGTAGGTGGGTTGAAAGTTCACTTATTTCAACATTATTTTTTTTACAGATCCCTTTTAGTTCATCACAATAATCTTTACTCTCTGATGCTTTCTTTAGATCAATCATTCTAGAGTCCCAAGTAGGGATTTGCACACCTTTATAACCTAGATCAGCAGCCCATTTTGTAATATTTTCTAAAGTATTAAACGGCTCTTTATCACCTGCAAATTGAGCTAAAAAAATAGCAGGACCCTTTATAGTCATATTCCCCCCAATAAATTATTATTCAACCATACTGCTATGATTTGATAAAGAAAGCAATTATATAAATATTCTTTATAGATTAAATTTTTATTTAATATTCAATAATATCTTAATATTCGAGGATAAATGAAAATTGGTTTTAACATGCTTCTATGGACAACTCATCTTGTTGAGGAGCAATTTGATCTTTTAGAAAAAATAAAAAAAGTTGGATATGATGGTGTTGAAATCCCAATTTTTGGTGGAGAAGAAAAGGTAGAACATTTCAAAAATATTGGAAAAGTTCTTAAAGATAATGGATTAGAGTGCACAAGTGTAACAGTGATACCTGATGAAGATAGAAGTCCAATTAGTGAAAATTTATCATCTAGATCAAAGAGTTTGGAATACTTAAAATGGGCAATTGATTGCAGTGATGCATTGAATAGTGAAGTTTTGGCAGGGCCCTATTATCAACCATTGGGTGTATTTTCGGGGGAACCTCCAACTCAAAAGGAAAAAGAATTTGCAGCTAAAGTTCATCAAGATGCAGCGGATTATGCAAAACAAGTATCGCTAAATTTATCTATTGAACCTTTAAATAGATTTGAATGTTATTTTTTAAATATTGCTGAAGACGCATCAGATTATGTTGAATTAGTTGATAGAGACAATTTTGGATACTTGTATGATACATTTCATGCTAATATAGAAGAAAAAGATCCCGTTGGAGTAATATCTAAAACATCAAAAAATATAAATCATATTCATATCTCTGAAAATGATAGGGGCACACCTGGAAAAGGTAATGTTCCATGGGTTGAAACTTTTAAAGCGATTAAAAATATAAATTATAATGGTTGGTTAACCATTGAGGCTTTTGGCAGGGCATTACCAGATCTAGCTGCTGCAACAAGAGTTTGGAGAGATTTTTTTCCATCAAAAGAAGAAGTTTATGAGGACGGTTTTAAATTTATCAAAGAAAATCTTAATTAATTTTAGACTGACTTCGTATTATAAAAATACCTGAAAAAGCTATTATTCCAGCACCAATAAAAGTTGCTGTATCAGGTATGTCACTATAGAAAATATATCCATAAATTATTGCCCAAAAAATTAATGTAAAATGAAAGGGTTGTATTTTACTTGCAGGAGCTCTTGCTAGTCCAATAATAAGGCAATAGTGAGCAATTGTCATCATTACCCCTATAATTGGAAGTATTAAAAATGAAATTGCTGTTAGTGGATGCCAAAAAATTATAGCTAAAAATGTTATAATAATTAGACCAAATATAGATGTAAAAAATAGTGAAGTTTCATCTGAATCATATTCAGAGGCTTTTTTTGTTATTACTTGATATAAACCAAAAAAGAAACCTGCACCTAATGGTAATAAAGATTTAACATCAAATACATCAAAACCAGGCCTCATAATTACTATTACTCCAATGAAACCCATAAATATTACTATCCACAATTTTTTTTCTACTTTCTCTTTTAATAATATCATTGATAATAATACTACAAAAATTGGAGCTAAAGATGCAACACTATGTGCTGTCGCTAAAGATAAATATTTAAATGATAAAACAAAAAAAGTAGTTTCAATTATTGAAACAATTGACCGTGAAAGTTGAATTTTGATATTTTTTGTTTTGTAAAAAGAAATATTTTTTTTTCTTTTTGACTCGATAATAGAAATAATTAGTAAAAATAGATATCTAAAAAATATTATTTGAAAAATAGTATGATTAATAGTTGCATATTTTTGAATTACATCTGAACTTGCAAATAAAAAAAAAGCTAAAGCTCCAAAGATAATTCCTATATTTTCTTGTGATTTTATCAAATACTATCTAATTTTTTTATTGCTTCAAAAAAAGTATTGATAATCATCGCACTTGAGGCTGCACCTGGATCTATATGACCTTTACTTCTTTCACCAAGTTTACTTGAGCGTCCTTTTTTTGAGAGCATCTCTTTTGTAGACTGCATCGCTTGGTTAGCTTTGAGTGCTCCTTGTTCTAAAATTTCTATTATATCTTCTTCATCAATAGAAGTTTTTTTTATAGTTTCAGCAGAAGGTATCCATACATCCAGCATAGTTTTATCACCTAATTCTGCCTTCCCTCTTTCTTTGATACCATTTGCTGCAGCTTCAAAAAAATCAGCTATCTGAGATGCATTTGCAGATTGCAAATCTTTTAGTTTAGCACCACCTCTCATTAATGCGGTCGCATACAGAGGACCTGCTGATGCGCCAACAGCACTTAAAAAACTTGATGCAACTTGCATACAAATTTTATCAAAAGTTAAATTATCTGATAAGGTAACTAATTTTTCCCTTACTGCCGTCCAACCAATACTCATTGTAACTCCATGATCACCATCACCAGTTGCTCGATCAAGTTCTGAAAAGTAATCTTTATTTTTCTCAATATCATCACAAATGACATACAAAATTTTGATAAATTCTTCAGTAGTTAAGTTTTTTTTCATTATGTTATCATTTTACAAATCTCTAGAAAGTCTCTAGCGTTTATAGCTGATCTTCCTATAAATATTCCATCATTATTTTTAATATTTAAAATATTTATTGCATTTTTTTTATTTACACTACCACCGTAAATTACTTTTAATTGATTTTTATTTATTTTTAATTTTTTTTGGCTAAATATTCTTATAAAATCTATTGTTTCAGAAATATACTTCAAGTTAGCTGACTTTGATTTACCTATTGCCCATATAGGCTCATAGGCCAAAATAATTTTTTTATTCTTTTTCAGAGTTACATTTTTTAAAAAATTATTTAATTTTTTTCTTAAAGCTTCTTTTCTCATATTTATATTAGAATTGTATTTTTTCTCACCTACGCAAACTAAAGGAATAATATTATATTTTAGAGCCTGTATAATTTTTTTATTTATCAAAATATCACTTTCATTAAAATATTCAAAACGTTCAGCATGACCTAATTCAACAATTTTACAACCGCATGATTTAATCATTGATGCTGAAACTTCACCAGTAAATGCACCAGAATCTTCATGATGCATATTTTGAGCTCCTAAAATAATCGGAAGTTTATGTAAAAATTTTTGAAATGTAGAAAGAGAAGTATGAGGAGGTATTATAAAAAAATTATTTTTTTTTTTAATATTTTTTTATTTTTTAATAGTGTGTTTATATATTTTAAAGTTTTTGGTATATCATTATTCATCTTCCAACTTGTACCAATTAGTTTCATAAGTTTTTAAACCCTAAACATAGAGCAAAGTGTTTCTTCCTCTAATAAAGGTTTTAACTCATCATCTAATTTCATGACAGTTATTGAAGCACCATTCATTTCAAGAGATGTTACATATTCACCAACAAAGGAGGAATGAATTTCTATGTTATTTTTACCAAGTATTTCATGAACTTTTCTATACATAATATATAATTCCATTAGTGGGGTTGAACCAAGACCATTAACTAAAACACTAACTCTCTTAGAACCATCCATTTCATTTAGTATCTTGTCCATTAATTCAACTGTAATTTGATCAGCAGTTCTAAGTTTTCCTTTTCTAACTCCTGCTTCACCATGAATTCCAAGTCCAATTTCCATCTCATCATCTTCTAAAACAAAACTTGGTTCTAATGTGTGTGGAAGAGAGCATGGCCCTAGTGCAACTCCCATTGATATAGTCATATCATTAGCTTTTTCAGCAAGTCTACATACTTCATCTATTTCCATTCCTTTTTGAGCTGCTGCACCAGCAACTTTAAATACATAAAAGTCTCCAGCAACTCCTCTTCTTTCTTTTTTCTTATCGAGTGTTGCAGAAGCAATATCATCAGTTACTAGTACTGTCTTTACAGTGATATCTTCCATCCCACACATCTCTGCAGCCATATCAAAATTCATTATGTCTCCAGCATAGTTTCCATACATATACACTACACCTTTACCACCATTGATTGCCTTTGTAGCTTCGACAATAGGATCAGGAGAAGGTGAGGCAAAAACATTTCCAATGGCTGCCCCATCTGCAAGTCCTTTACCAACATATCCTAAGAATGCGGGTTCGTGACCTGATCCTCCACCAATAAGAATGCCTACTTTATTTTGTATAGGAGCATCTTTTCTTACAACAGCTCTTTTATTATTATTTGCAAATTTTAAGATATTATCATGCGCAAGAACAATTCCCTCAACCATTTCATCAACAACTTGGTAGGGATCATTAATTATTTTTTTAAATGCCATGTGCTAGTTAAACAATTTTTTTTGAATATTTCAATAATAATGTATAAATATTCTATGGAAAAAAATCGAATAATTATGGGAGCTGATCATTTAGGACTCCCTCTAAAAAATTCTATCAAAGAACATTTAATCAAACAAAATTATCAAGTTGAGGATATTGGCGTAAATACTACTGATCCAGTCGATTATCCAGATGTTGGAGAAAGATTAGCTACTAAAATAGCCTCATCAGATTTTGAAAGAGGAATTCTTTTTTGTGGAACTGGTGCTGGAATGGCAATAGTTGCAAATAAAGTCAAAGGTGTGAGAGCTGTTTGTATCAATGATCCATATACTGCTGAGAGAGCAATAGCATCAAATAATGCTCAAGTTGTAACTTTGGGCACTCTTATTACTGGACCTGAAGTTGCAAAAAAACTTGTTGATATATGGTTAAGAAATGAGTTTCAAGGCGGTGGATCAGCAAAAAAAGTAGATAAAATTAATAATTTAGATCAAAAATAATCCACTATTAAAATCATATAAACCTTCTTTATTGGTTTTTATTTACAATCAAATAACCTTATAATTTTTAGTGAATAATTTTGGGAGGAATAGTGACTAAATTAAAATTAGGAATGATAGGTGGTGGACAAGGAGCTTTTATAGGCGGTGTTCATCGAATAGCTTCTAGAATAGATAATCATTATGAATTAGTAGCAGGATCACTAGCAAGTAATCCTGATGTAGCTCACGCATCAGCAAAAGATTTAGGCATTAATGAAGATAGATCATATTCATCTTATGAAGAAATGGCTGCAAAAGAATCAAATAGAGATAATGGTATTGATGTAGCTGCAATAGTTACACCCAATCACCTTCATTACCCAATTGCAGAAGCTTTTCTAAAAAAAGGAATACATGTTATATGTGATAAACCTCTAACACATAACATAGAAGATGCAGAAAAATTTTACAACTGTGTAAAAGGTTCCAAGGCTTTATTTGCACTTACACATAACTACACAGGCTATCCAATGGTAAGGCAAGCCAGAGAAATGTTTCGTTCTGGTGAAATAGGAAAATTAAGAGTAATTCAAGTTGAGTATGCTCAGGACTGGCTAACGCTTCCAATTGAAAATGAAGGACAAAAACAGGCGGCATGGAGAACCGATCCATCAAAAGCAGGAATGGGCGGTTCAATTGGTGACATAGGAAGTCATGCTTTTAATCTAGCAGATTTTATTACTGGAGCAAAACTTGAAGAGTTATGTGCTGATATAAGTAGTTTTGTTGAAGGAAGAAAAAATGATGACAATGCTCATGTCTTATTAAGATATGAAAATGGTGTTAAGGGCATGCTATGGTCATCTCAAATTGCGCCTGGTAATGAAAATGCTCTTAAAATTAGAATATATGGAGATAAAGGCGGCCTTGAATGGGAACAAGAAAATCCAAATTATTTAAGAGTAGATATATTTGGAAAGGCAAAAAAAATTATAAGACGAGCTGGAAATGAAAGCACTGAAATTGGAACAAGAGTATCAAGAATTCCACCAGGTCATCCAGAAGGTTATCTTGAGGGTTTTGCAAATATATATTCAGATTTTGCAAAACAAATACTTGCTTTAAAGCAAGGAGTTAACATTGATGAAAGTTTGAAATTAGTTCCATCAATTAATGATGGGCTTAAAGGTGTCAGATTTATTACTTCTGTAGTAGACTCTGCCATGAATGGAAGTAAATGGATTAAATTTTAACTTAGGGGATAGTAGAATGAAAAAAAAATTAAGAGTTGGAATGATTGGTTATGGATTTATGGGAAAGGCTCATACAAATGCTTTCAGACAAGCTGCCAAATTTTTTCCAGATCTTCCTTACGAACCAGAGTTAAAAATTTTTTGTGCAAGAAATAAAGATAGAGCGAGTCAATTTGCATCTAACTGGGGATATGAAAAAGTTGTAACCGATTGGAGAGAAGTTGTTGAAAGTAATGAAATTGATCTTATCGATATATGTGCTCCAAATAATATGCATAGAGAAATTGCTGTTGCTGCAGCAGAAAAAGGAAAATGGGTATTAACTGAAAAACCTCTGTCATTAAATGTAGCTGAGGGTGAAGAAATGGTTTCAGCAGTTGAAAAGGCAGGAGTACCAAATATGGTATGGTATAATTATAGAAGAATTCCAGCAGTTACATTGGCAAAAAATATTATTGATAGAGGTTCACTTGGAAGAGTATTTCATTACAGAGCAAATTTTTTACAAGATTGGACAATTTCTTCTGAATTACCCCAAGGTGGTGAAGGTTTATGGAGGTTAGATGTTGATGTAGCTGGCAGTGGTGTTACTGGAGATTTATTAGCTCACTGTATAGATACCGCGATGTGGTTAAATGGTCCTATTGTTGAGGTTAGTGCAATGACTGAAACATTTATCAAAGAAAGAACCCATAATTTAACAGGTAAGGTTCAAAAAGTTGGTATTGATGATGCATGTGCGTTTTTAGCTAAATTTGAAAATGGATCTCTGGCAATTTTTGAATCTACAAGATATGCAAGGGGTCATAAAGCGCTTTACACATTTGAGATTAATGGAGAGAATTCTTCCATTGCATGGGATCTCCATGATTTACATCGTCTAAAATATTTTGATCATAGTGATGAGTCCATTGTGAGAGGTTGGAGAGATATCCATGTGACAGATAGTGATCAACCTTATATGGATAAATGGTGGGTTCCTGGGTTAAATATTGGGTTTGAGCATTCTTTCACTCATGGTGTTGCAGATTTTTTATCTAATGTTGATTCTGATAAAAAAGCTCAACCAGATTTTAGAAATGCCCTTCAGACTCAAAAAGTATGTGAAGCTGTTATTAATTCAGGTAAATCTAAACAATGGTTACAAACTGATGTTAAGTTATAGGATTTCTTACTATGGGTTTTAAATATTCATACAACACTATAGTTTATTCAGGAGAAGAATATCATACTCAAGTTAAAAGATTGAATAAATTTGGATATGAAGGAATTGAGTTAGTAGGTGAACCTAGTTGGTATGATGTGAGCGAAGTAAATAAACTCAATTCAGAGTATAACATCAATGTTAATTCAATTTGTTCTATTTTTACTACTGAGAGAGATTTAATACATCCTGAAAAGTCTATGCGAGAAAAAGCAATTGATTATTGTAAATCAATAGCTGATATGGCAGCTGCTGTAGATTCAACAACCATGATAGTTGCACCATCACCTGTTGGAAAAATTGAAGCTATGGCCTCTGAAGAGGATGAAATGAACTATGCTTTAGAGTCAGTACAAAAAGTTGGTGAATATGCAAAATCTGTTGGAATTAATATTTCAATAGAACCATGGAATAGATATGAAACATATTTTATTAATAGATTAGAGCAAGCTGAAAAAATATTAGATAATTTAAATCTAGATAATGCTGGTATTCATGGTGATACTTTTCATATGTCAATTGAAGAAGTAAATATAGCCGAAGCTTACAAGAATATGGGAAAAAAATTAAACCATTGTCATCTAGCAGACTCTAATCGAGCTGCACCAGGAACTGGTCACACTGATTTTAAACCAATTTTACAGGCTCTTAAAGATATAAACTTTTCAAATTTTATAACTATGGAACTCATACCACCTGTCTCAGATCCTTTTGCTTGTGTTAGAGGTGGTAAAGCTGAAGAGTATAAAGATAAGTATACAGAACAATCCATTAATCATTTGAAAAAAATTGAAAGCGAATTAAAATAAATCATGCAAAAAAAGTATGACACAACAGTTTTAGGTTTGTATGTATTAGATATATTGGGTCGACCAGTTAGTAAAATACCCGAAGGGGGAAACTTAGCATATATTGAAGAACTAAGATTAACTGTTGCTGGTACAGCAGGTGGTACAGTTGTAGATTGTGCAAAACTTGGTGTAAGCACACTTGGTGTTGGTGCAGTTGGAGATGATGAAAAAGCAGATTTTGTAATATCAACTTTGGAAAAATTTGGAGTTGATACAGCTGGATTTGAGAGATTAAACGGTATACCGACTTCATCTACAATTTTAAACATAAGACCTAACGGTGAAAGACCAGCCTTACACTTACGAGGAGCCTGTGATTATTTTCTACCACCCTCAAAAGATAAAGTTGATATTTTTGATTGTAAAGTATTCCACTTAGGTGGAACAGGTTTATTAAAATTATTAGATGGTGAGGTATCTGTTGATTTATTGAAGCAAGCTAAGGAAAGGGGTTGTATTACAACTTGGGATCTAATTGGAGCTACTGAAGAAACAATAAAAATAGTTGCACCGCTATTACCACATATTGATTATTTTATGCCAAGTATTGAAGAAGCAAGTATTATGTGTGGTTTAACAAAAGCAGAAGATGTTGCTAAGTTTTATCTTGATGGAGGAGTTAAAAATTGTGTTTTAACTATGGGTGAAGAAGGGTCTCTTTTTATGAATCAAAAAGATAAAATTATTACTCCAGCATTTGACATTAATGTAGTTGATACAACCGGTTGTGGAGATGCTTTTGATGCTGGGATGATAGTTGCTTTAATAAAAGATATGGATTTAGAGTCATCATTAAAATTTGCAACAACAACATCAGGCTTAGTTGCAACAGGCTTAGGTTCAGATGCTGGTATAGTTGATTATGAAGATACTATAAAAAAAATGAATTCACTAAAAACAAAATAGATTTTGGTTACATCTAATTTAAATTAATATATTTTCTTCAAAATGAAAAATAATTGGTCAACAATAGCAGTAAATAAGTATATTTCTAAATATAAAAAGATTGGAGTTAGTAAAGATTTAGCTCTTAGAATATATTCAACACAACTTTTAGGGAGAAATAGAAAACTAGTTTTGCATGGAGGAGGTAATACTTCCTTAAAAACAGTTGCCAAGAATATTTATGGAAAAAAAATTAATGTGATGCATATAAAGGGCAGTGGGTGGGATATGTCAGATATTGATTATCTTGGTTTACCAGCTGTTGAACTAGATCCTTTATTGAAGACAACAAATTTAAAAAGTCTTGATGATTTTTCTATGGTGAATTTACAAAGAAAAAATTTATTAGACTCAAAAGCGCCAAATCCTTCAGTTGAAACATTATTACATGCTTTTATTCCTTATAAATATGTTGATCATACTCACGCAAATTCAATATTAAGTTTAATTGATCAGCCAAATGATATCCAAATCTGCAAAAAATTATTTGGAAATACAGTTGGCATTGTGCCTTATGTTATTCCTGGTTTTGATTTAGCTATTAAGGCTAATGAAGTATTTAAAAAAAATAATAAAGTTATTGGTTTGATATTATTAAATCATGGTATTTTTACATTTGGAAATACTGCAAAAGAGAGTTATGATCGCATGATAAAGTTAGTTTCTCTTGCAGAAAGATTTTTATCAAAATACCCTAATACACTTATATCGAGTACAAAAAAAATTAAAAAAATTACTTTTAGAATTGAAAATATTTTACCTTTAATTAGAAAAAAATTATCTAGTAAGACTGAAGAAGATATTACTAAATGGGTTCTAGATTTTAGAGTAAATAAAAAAATTTTAAATTATTTAAAAAATAATAATCTTTCTAATTTTTCACAAAGAGGACCTGTAACTCCTGATCATGTTATTAGAATTAAACCAAAACCTGCGATTATGAACTTGGATAAAATAAAAAAAAATAATTTAGAAAAAAAAATTTCAGATGTTATAAATAATTATTCAAAAAACTATAAAAGTTATTTTAAAAGAAATAAAAAATACGTTAAGGGATCTGCTATACTTGATTCTAATCCTCGGATCATATTAATTCCCGGATTAGGAATAATTGGAATTGGAAGAACTTCAAAAGATGCAAAAATTGCATCTGATTTAGCAGAATGTACTATTGATGTAATTTCACAAGCTGAGTCACTTGGAAAGTATAAATCTATTTCTGAAAAAGAAATTTTTAAAATGGAATATTGGTCATTAGAACAAGCAAAACTTAAAACACAAAAAAGAAAATATTTTAATGGAAATGTTGTTTTAATTAGTGGTGGCTGTGGAGAAATAGGATTATCAACTGCTAAAGCATTTCATAATGAGGGTGCAGAAGTAATATTATTAGAAAAAGAACAAGAGCATATTAATAAAACACCACAAGATATAAAAGAGTTTGCTACAATAATAAAATGTGATGTTACAAAATCTAATTCTGTAGATAAAGCAATTAAAGAGTCAATTAAAATTCATGGAGGTATAGATATTTTGATATGTAATGCAGGGGCTCCTTGGCAGGGAGAAATGGCAACTCTTCCTAAAGATATTTTACAAAAAAGTTTAGATCTTAATCTTTTATCGCATCATCATATTTCGCAGCATGCAGTTAAAGTTTTTCTTAAACAAAAAACTGGAGGATTACTTCTTTATAATATTTCAAAACAATCAATTAATCCGGGTAAAAATTTTGGTGCTTACGGAATTGCAAAGGCTGCAACATTGTTCATGATGAGACAGTACACACTTGAATATGCAAAGTTCGGTGTAAGAGCTAATGGTGTAAACCCTGATAGAGTTGCTACGAATTTTGGTGGTAAAAACTTTGTTAAAGAAAGAGCAAAGGCAAGAGGAGTAAGAACATCAGATTATTTAAAAAGCAATTTATTAAATACTGAAGTAAAACCAAAAGATGTAGCCAATGCATTTATTTTATTAGCAAAGTCAAAAAAAACAACAGGTGATGTTTTGACAGTAGACGGTGGAAATATTACAGCAACATTAAGATAAAAAATGAAGAATAAAAAAAATAATAAAGAAGTAGCTCATGGTATTAGAAAAAGAGTTTTTGAGCATTGTATTAAAAATAATGGAGGTTATCTAAGTCAAGCATGCTCTGCTGCTGAGCAGCTTGCTTGGTTATATAATGACGTTCTAAATTTAGGAGACTCTATATTGCCTATGATACCTGATGAATTTAATGGTGTTCCATCAAAAGATAATTCTAGTTATGTTACAGGAGCAGGATATAATGGTCCATTTGAACCAAGTTTTGATCGTTTAATAATTGCACCAGCTCATTACGCCTTAGTTGCATATGCAACACTAATTGAAGTAGGCAGAATGTCACCTGAAGCTTTAGATATGTTCAATAAAGATGGATCTTCAGTTGAAATGATAGGAGCAGAACATTCACCTGGAATGGAGGTTCATAATGGTACATTAGGTGTTGGTTTGTCAACAGGTGCAGGTTTAGCAATGGGAAGAAAAATAAAAAATGAAAGTGGTGAAGTTTGTGTGTTTATGTCTGATGGTGAATTACAAGAAGGTCAAGTATGGGAGGCATTACAAGCATGTGTTCATCACAAAATTGATAATCTATGGGCCATTGTAGATGTTAATGAACAACAAGTTAATGGTGCAATGAAAGATGTAATGGACATAGGTGATATTGCAAAAAAAATTGAGTCTTTTGGTGCAGTAGTAGCAGAAATTAATGGTCATGATTTTGAAGAGATGAATAATGCTAAAAAATTAAATCATAAAGATAAACCACTTATTATTCTTGCTAAAACTTCTCCATACAAAGGAATGAATCACCTAAAAACTCGTTTTCCAAAATTACATTATGTAAGATTCAAATCTGAAGATGAAAGAATAAAAATGAATCATGAAATTTCAAAAGAATTAGGAATTGATTCAATAGATTATTAAAGCCATGGAAATAGTAAATAAACCATATGCAAAAGCATTTGAGAATTTTGCAAAAGATAAAAAAGAAGTTTTGTGCATTTCAGCTGATTTAGATTCATCATGTGAAATTGATGGTTTTAGAGATCGTTACCCTAATAAATTTATATCAATGGGTATGGCAGAACAAAATATGATGAGTTTTTCTGGCGGCTTAGGACTTGCCGGTTTTAGACCTTTTATTCATTCGTTTGGAGTATTTACATACAGAAGACCATATGATCAATTGATTGCCTCTATAGCTTATCCAAAAAGAAGAGCTAGAATAATGGGTTTTCTTCCAGGCATAACTACTCCTGGCGGTATGACACATCAAGCAATAGAAGATATATCAGTAATGCGAACACTTCCAAACATGACCGTTCTCGAAACTGGTGATGCCACTGAAGTAGAGAGCATATGTGAAGCCGCTGACTCTATAGACGGTCCAGTTTATTGCAGAATATTAAGAGGTTCAGTTCCAAGATTATTTAAAACTCCTATAATAGTTGGTGATGTAAGAATTTTAAGTGAAGGTTTAGATATTATAATTTTCACATCTGGAATTTGTACTGAAGAAGCAATTAGAGCTCGATCAGCTTTAAAGAAATTTGGAATTTCTATTAAGCATATTCATGTTTCCACTCTAAAACCTATTAATGAAGAATTATTTCTTTCATTACTTACAGAATCGAAATCTAATATAATTACCATGGAGAATCATCTAGTAAATGGAGGTCTTGGCTCGATAGTTTCTGATATTATTTCTAAATATGGATTAGGAAAAAAATTAATTAAGCTTGGTCTTCAAGATACATATGCACATGGTGGATCAAAAAGATATTTGTCGAGATATTATAATTTAGATGCCATAGCTCTAATTAGATCAATTGAGAAACTCACAACTTTAAAAACAAAAATTGAAGAAGAAGATTTAATAGAGGCACGAATAGAGGATGTTCATTCTTTATCAAAAGCAGAGGCTTTATAATTTGAAACGTTTTAATGTTATTTATAAAATTTTTGCTGATACAGATATAAATGCAAAAAAAATTGCACAATCAATTTGTCATGAAAATACAGTAGAAATTCCAAGTGATATGGTTTCCAAAGGTTATATTAAGGATCAAATAGTTGGCAAAATTGAAAATATAAAAAAAGATAATGAATTTTTTATAGTTACAATTTCTTACTTAAATGAAAGTGTTGGGCAAGAAATTAATCAATTTTTTAACATTATTCATGGAAATACTTCAATGTATGAAAATGTAAGAGTTATTGAAGTTCAAATAAATTCAGATTTAAAGAAATTTTTTCCAGGCCCAAAATTTGGTATTCAAGGTATTAGAAAAATATTAAATCACACGGACTCTATTTTATGCCCTGTATTAAAGCCACAAGGTTTATCTTCAGATGAATTAGCAACATTAGCTTATGATTTTATAATATCTGGAGCTGATATGATTAAAGAGGATCATAACTTAAGCAATCAAACCTTTTCATCTTTTAGGCACAGAATTGAAAAAATTTCTAAAGCTGTCAAAAAAGCTAATAATGAAACTGGAAAGAAGTCTCTATATTTTGCACATATTTCAACTAATTTTGAAAATATAATAGATGATATAGATTTTTCAATTGAGGCAGGTGTTGATGGTATTATGTTAATTCCTAGTTTGGTTGGATATAGTTTTTTTTATCACATCTCTAAAAATAAAAATTTTAATATACCTATAATTTCACATCCAAGTTTTTCTGGCGGTCATGTTTTATCAAAAAATAATGGTATAAATCATGGTGTTTATTATGGGACGTTGCAAAGATTAATTGGAGCAGATATGTCAATTTTTCCAAATTTTGGAGGAAGATTTGAATTCACTAAAGACGAATGTATAGATATATCTCTGAGATGTAGAGAAACAAATGGAATTGGTAAATCAATATTTCCTGCAGTAGGAGGAGGTATGTCTATTAAAACTGCAAATGAAATGCGTTCTATGTTTGGAAAGGATGCTGTTTTTTTGCTAGGCGGTGGTTTAATAAAATACAGAGATACAATGAAGAATGTTATTAGTAATATTAGAAATATTTTAGATAGCTAGTTTTTTTTATTGTAATTTTTTATTTCAATTAGGATTTTTTTCATTTCCTTTAGTGGTATTTTTTTTGGAGAACCATTAATTTTACTTATAGTAATTTGTTTGCACATTGCCTCAAATTGTTCTGCCAAATATACAGTTTCTTCAAGATTTTTACCTGTAGTGACAACACCATGATTTGCAATTAAGGTCACATTTCTTTTATTTAAAGATTTAACAATTGCATTAGCTAGTTCCATAGAACCCGGTATATAAAATTTTGTACACCTTACATCTATACCACCAAATAAAGCTATTAGATAATGATATGAATCAATTTTTTTTTGTAACATAGAAAAACCTGTTCCATAGATAGGATGATTATGTATAACTGAGTTAACTTCAGGAATTTTTTTGTATATTTCTAAATGGAACTTCCATTCAATTGAAGGTTTTTGTATTCTATTAAATTTACCTTTTTTTGTAATGTAAACCAAATCTCTTGATTTTATTTTTTTATAATCTCTTGCTGATGGAGTAATTAACAACCCATCATTAAATCTATGACTAATGTTGCCAGTTTTACCTTGATTTAATTTTAAATACTCAATTTTTAAGCAGGATTTGATAATTTCATTTCTAATAGATTCTTCTTTTTTCATTTTTATTGAGTATAATAGTACAATTGTTGATAAAATTATAATCAATTATTGGCAAATTTCCTCGTATTTCATTAATATGCATTTTTTGCATATCTATTTTATTAAATAGAAACTTAATAATATTTAATATTAAATTAAATGAGTATTCACGTTCATCATTTTTAAAATGACGGAAGTAGACGAAAGTCGAAGGAACGCATGCAAAGTTATAAAATCGTTCAATCTGTATTTACAGATCGGAAGTAAGCTTATGCCGAAGGAACGCGGATCTTATTATTTAATTTCCATAGCTAAGCATGATTTGAGCATGACTCAGGTGAGTCTTGTTTTGAACTTATTATGGAGAATTATATGAAAAAATTTTCTTTTTTGAGTTTAATTTTAGGTTTTACTTTTGTTTCATCAAATGCATTTGCAGCTGTTGATCCTGAAGTATCTTATATTTTAAACACACTTTTATTTTTAATTGGTGGTTTTTTGGTTATGTGGATGGCAGCTGGCTTTGCAATGTTAGAGTCAGGACTTGTTACATCTAAAAGCGTTGCAACAATTGCAGCAAAGAATATCGGGCTATATTCTATAGCTGGTTTAATGTTTTGGTTAGTTGGATACAATTTAGCTTATGGTATTCCTGAAGGTGGTTTTATTGGAACATTTCTTCCCTGGAGTGATGCTAGTTCAATT
>MDTB01201153.1_pt1 | contig 40669 bp, 52 predicted proteins | sample 811161 | NCBI WGS metagenome assembly MDTB01 (sample SAMN05326650, study PRJNA326480) | marine metagenome | isolation source: seawater | place: Mediterranean Sea | collected 2009 | reverse complement strand
CAGATGCGGGTTGTTTTCAAAACCCTCTTCTTCGACATTGGCAATGTAGAGCACCGGTTTTGCGGTCAGCAGTTGTAATGGCGCGATTTCAACCATCTCGTCATGAGAGAGTTCAAGCGTCCGTGCTGATTTACCCGCATCGATATGATCGGACATGCGCTGCAACACGGCCATTCGCGCGACGGCGTCCTTGTCACCGCTCTTGGCAACCCGGTGCACTTTGTCAATCGCGCGCTCCAGAGTTTCCAGATCCGCAAGTTGCAGTTCCGTATTGATGATCTCAATGTCACGGGCCGGATCAATCGTCTCTGCGACGTGCGTCACCTGGTCGTCCTCAAAACACCGAACGACATGACCGATCGCCTGGGTCTCTCGAATATTACCCAGGAACTGGTTACCGAGTCCTTCTCCCTTTGAGGCTCCCGCGACCAACCCGGCGATGTCGACAAACTCCATCGTCGTGGGGATAACCTTGGCCGGGTTAACAATACCAACCAACCGGTCCAACCTAGGATCCGGCATAGGCACAATACCGGTGTTAGGTTCGATCGTGCAGAAGGGAAAGTTCTGCGCTTCCACGTTGGCACGGGTCAAAGCGTTGAAGAGTGTCGACTTACCTACATTAGGAAGGCCTACAATGCCACATTTAAATCCCATCAGATATTCCTCGGTATCGCGATCGAGCTAGGTTGCGCGAAACCCGTTTAAGCCGTTCATCGCGGTTTCCCACTCGCCCCTCATTGCATCAGGCAGAAACCTCATTGCTTCTTCAAGGCAAAGATCGATCAACTTACGATCGTCACGACTGGTTTTCGTCAGAACATGTCCGATCACAGCATCCTTCCCTTCAGGTTTTCCGACGCCGATACGCAATCTTGCATAATCCTGTGATCCCGCGAAGGATCGCGTCACATCTCGCAGACCATTGTGACCCGCCAGACCGCCACCCAATTTGTACTTGATCACGCCAACAGCCAAATCTATTTCATCATGACAGATCAGAATAGACTGTGGCTCGATACGGAAGAAGTGAGCGATTGCCCCAACCGCCTTTCCACTTTCATTCATGTAGGTGGACGGTAGCAAAAGTCGAATGTCCCCTATGCTCGTACTGATGCTCGCAGCCGCGCCATGGAAGCGCCGTTCCTCACGAAAGCTGGCACCATACTCAGATGCCACACGCTGCAAAAACCAGACACCTGCATTGTGCCTGGTTTTTGCATACTTCGGACCAGGGTTCCCCAGCCCAACAATCAACTTGAGGGGTATCGACACGGCGTCGATCAGCTCTCGTCGCCGCCCTCGCCTTCCGCCGTATCAGCGTCGCCGGTTTCGGATTCATCGCTCTTCTCAGCGACCTCATCGTCTTCCAGCGTGGCGCGTACCGCCTGAACCGATACCACGACGTTGTCGTGATCATCACCCAGTGCCAATGCAGGGATCTCAACATTCTCTGGCAGAACGATATCGGAGAGATGCAGCGCACTCCCCAACGTCAACGCTGCGATATCGACCTCGATGAACTCTGGCAGATCGGTCGGCAGACAGTTGACCTCGACGCTGGTCATTGTGCGCGACACAACGCCACCTTCCTGTTTCACTCCCACACAATTCTCTTCGTTAAGGAAGTGCAACTGGATTTCCACCGTGATCTTCTGATCCATCCGGATACGGTAGAAGTCCGCGTGCATCAGCCGATCTCTCGCAGGATGACGCTGCAGGTCTTTCAAAATGACCGGCTCGCTCTCACTGCCCGTCTTCAGCGTCAATATCTGCGAATAAAAGGACTCGCTTTCACTGGCCTTATGCAGTTCCTTGTGGGGGATAGTAATTGAGACAGCCTCTTTTCCAGCACCATAGACTACGCCAGGTACCAGATCAGCGTTACGACGCAGGCGGCGGCTCGCACCTTTCCCTACGTCGATTCGCACTTCGGCGGTCAGTTCCATTCGATCTGACATCGCTTTTCTCCTTAGTTTGAACAACGACGGTTGCGACCACCATCGATATTCTGTGTATACCCTAAAACAGGGCGGGTTGAAGTCGTTTACTGAACAACGCGCTCAGCGATTCTTCATTGCTAACGCGCCGAATTGATTCAGCCAGTTCATCAGCAATCGTCATCTGCCTGATCCTGCTGCATTTTTCTGCTTCTTCTGACAACGGTATCGTGTCCTGACGCGTCCTGACAGCGCCATCTTGCACACATGGACACGTTTCAAATGGCTGGGGTGGCAGGATTCGAACCTGCGCATGACGGGATCAAAACCCGTTGCCTTACCGCTTGGCGACACCCCAAAACGTCTTCCCACCAACCACCGCTGGCGAGAAAAAGGGCGCTATTGTCCTTGCCACCGAAAAGGTTGTCAAACCTCCCAACGACGAACCAACAACGTCAACGAGGCCTCCGGGCGACTGATTCGCAGGTTTCTGGGCAACGCAACGTCCAGACCATCATCATAGCTGATGTACTCGATCTTCCATCCTGCCTGGAGATAGTGCTCACCACGGTACTCGTGCGGCAAGCCAGGATCCATTACGCCCCTAACCCAGTGCCTCATCGAGGTTAAGGGGATAGAAAAGCCAAAATGCTGGCGAAACAGCCCATCCGGCCCCGCTGCGTTCTGTCGAGGCTCTCCCGGGACATCCAGCCACGCTGTTCGGTCATCTCCTTCGATTCGCCCTACCGGCACACCCAATGGACCTGAGAGATGGATATCAAACCGTTCGCCCTGCTGTCGCCAGTGTATGTTGACACTGCGACGGAGCAGATCACTCGTGACCGCAACGCGCCCCTGCAACGTCCAATCACCCGGCAGGTCCATAGGACCTGTGCTCTGACACGCGGTAATGCCCACGCATAACAGAAGACACGCTAGGCTTTGATTAATTCGTCTGAATACTTGAATTGGCCTGATCCGGCCCATTGATGAAGCGCTCCATGACCTGTTTGAGGGCCGAACTGTCTGGCTTCCATTCGAGCGCCTGCTGCCAGACCGCCGCCGCCTCAGCTTTCTCGCCGGTTACCCAGAGGACCTCTCCCAGGTGGGCTGCAACCTCGTCATTGGGTAACATCGAGAGGGCACGCCGAAGATGCACGATCGCCTCGTCAAAGTTCTTGAGTCGGTACTGAACCCATCCCATGGAATCGATATAGGCTGCTTCATCCGGTTTCAACGCCAGCGCCCGCCGAATCAGTCCAAGCGCCTCTTCATGACGATCTGTCTGATCAGTCAACGTATAGCCGAGCATATTCAGCGCCAGTGCATTATCCGGCTCAAGGTCCAGAATCCGATAAAGATCCTGCTCAAATACTTCGAATCTACCCGTTCGCTCACCGACCTGCGCCCTGAATAACAAGAGGTCAATGTTGTCGGGGACCTTCGTTATCGCATCCGACATCAGTGTAAACAGAGCCTCTTCGTACCCATGTTCCCGCAACATCTGGGCTTCGATCTTCACGAGTTCCACGAAGTGTCTGGGCTGGTTCTCGCGTTGGGTACGCAGATGCCGACGCCCTTCGTCGATCAGCCCCTGTCGACTAAGTATGGCTGTAAGCCGAAACTGTGCCGGAACATACTCAACGCCGTTGCCCGTGTTCCGGTAGTGGCGTAGTGCAGCAGGAAAGTCGCCCTCTTCTTCAGCCAGCATCCCAAGGTAGAAGTGGGCGGTGGCTGTCCGACGATTCCATCTGATCATCTGCTGGAAATAGCTCCGTGCCTGCTGACGGTCTTCAGCGATCAATGCAATGCGCGCCATACGCATCAGCGCATCCCCGTCACTCGGTCTCGAGGCCAGAATTTTTTCGTACTGGAGTCGCGCCTCGTCGTAGCGCTTTTGAGAGAACAGCGTGTCGGCGTAGAGCCGGATCAGTCGGCTGTTTTCGGGCATTCCCAGCAGTATCAGTTCCAGCTCAGCCATCGCCTGATCGCTACGTTGCAGGGCCACCAGCACGTTGGTCTTGAGTATGATGACGTTGACATCGTCTGGCTTAGCGGCGAGCAGCTGGTCCAGCAGATCAAGCGCCTCCGCCAGGTGACCGTTCTGCTCGTGCAGATAGGCCATCGCATAGACAATCCCCCGATCACTGGGATCCGCTTCATGCATCCGGTGCAACAATGCGATCACCGTACCTCGTCGCTCCCGCGTCAGGATGACCGACCGATACATCAGATCCCGCAGGATGACTTCTCCAGTCAGCGACTTGACCTTCGCCAGATGCCCTGTCGCAGCCTCGAGTTCTCCGGCTCGCAGCAATTGACCCGCAGCCAACTGATGCGCGCCGGCATCTTCCGGTGCCTCTTCAACCCAGACCAAAACCGCTGACAGCGCCAGATCGTGGCGTCGAAGGTACTGCGCCAGCCGTGTGGCGCGTTCCGCCACACCGGCATCCCGCGTCCGTTCAGCGATACGCGTATATGCCTCGGCGGCGTATCGCAATTCACCCCGGTACACCGCCAGTTCCGCAGCGAGTAACTCATGCAGGGTGTCCGGATCAAAAGCTGTCGCGGGATAGTCCTCTGGCCGCGGCCGTCGGTACTGCGGGCGTTTTTCGGCTTCGATGGCCTCGACACTATCGGCCACATCCACGGGGTCGGCGATAGCCTCATCCGCGACAACGGTCGCCTCTGCCTTATTTCCAGGTGGAATGTCCGGCACCTGCCCGGCACAGCCAATCAGCATCGACAACAAAACCATCACGAATAATGGCTTCATCGATTTGGGCCTGTTAACCAGAGCGATATCGTCACATCCTCGTTCATGCGGACTTGTAGAACACTATCCCCGGATCGACCGGTGCTGTCTTGGTGTATCGCATTCAATGGAAAATGATTCTCATTTCAGGTCCGTTGATCGTCTGTACCTGCTGACGACGGTTACTCATGTTCCTCTTACCTCGGGAACCACGTACAATCCTCGTACCGGGAAAGGTATGTGCTTCAACCAGACCCGCAGGTTCATTGTACTTTTCAGCTCTTTAAGAGTCATCCAGCCTCGTCCTATTCATGGGTCTGTTCGTCATCGGGATCAATCACACCACTGCGCCCGTAAAACTGCGTGAACAGGTCGCGTTTTCTGCGGAAACACTGGTACCGGCACTGTCCTCCCTGCAAAGGCTGGACGAGCTATCGAGTGCCATGATTCTGTCGACTTGTAACCGAACCGAGATTTACGCGCTTGCCGCTATCTCAGAGACCCAGACGAGCACAGAAGGTTCCACAAACGTGGCACGCGACGCCGTCGTCACATGGCTAGCTGAGCATCACGATTCGGCCGTCTCGGACCTGACACCCAGTCTATACTGGCATGAAGATCAGGACGCCGTTCACCACCTTATTCGCGTCTCCGCAGGTCTGGATTCAATGGTACTTGGCGAGGCCCAGATTTTTGGCCAGGTCAAAGACGCATTTGCCGCCGCCCAGGAAGCACGCACCCTTGATCGCGAATTGTTACAGATTCAGCAATCCGTATACCGCGTTGTCAAAAAGGTACGATCCGATACGGGTGTCGGTCAAAGCTCGCTTTCGGTCGCATCAATCGCCGTCAGCCTCGCTGCCAGACTCTTCGCGGATCTCTCTACGTGTCAGGTCATGCTGATCGGCGCCGGTGAGACCATCGAACTCGTCAGCCAGCATCTGACCGCGACGGGGATGAAAAGCCCGATCATCGCCAACCGGACGCTCGCCAACGCTCGACGATTGGCTGATGAACTTGGTGGAAACGCCATCACCCTGCCCGAGATTCCCCAGTTTCTCAGTCAGTGCGACATTGTCGTGTCATCGACAGGGAGCGAACTACCTATTCTCGGCAAGGGGACCGTTGAGAGCGCTTTGCGCGAGCGGCGTCGAAGGCCCATTTTCATGGTGGACCTGGCGGTACCGCGCGATATCGAAGCGGAGGTCGACTCGCTGAGAGACATCTACCTGTACAGCATTGATGATCTCGAACAGATCGTGGCTGAAAACCTGCATCTACGAGAGGGTGCCGCCGAAGAAGCAGAGGGGATCATCGATGCCGCCGTGATCGACATTCTCAAGTCGCTCCAGGAGCGCGACGCCTCGGAAACTGTTGTCAGATTCCGCAAACACCACAACGATATCAAAACCCGAGAGCTCGAGAAGGCAATCGCCCGATTGCAGAAGGGCGACGACCCGGAAGCCGTCCTAACAACTCTGGCCAATCAACTCATGAACAAAATGATTCATTCTCCCAGTGTTGCCATGAAACGTGCCACCAGTGAAGGGCGCAGGGAATTGCTGCAAATCATCCATCAGCTATACGAACTGGACGACTGATGCAGGACTCATTGCGCACAAAGCTCGAGCAGTTACTTGAGCGCTACGATGAACTCGCAGCCTTGATGAGCGACAGCGATGTGATATCAAACCAGAATCATTTCACCGCACTCTCCAGAGAATACGCGGAAATCGAGCCCGTCGTGAAGTGCTACCAGGAACTCTCAAAAAAGACAGAGGAACTGAATGACGCCCGGTCGTTGCTGGACGACGCCGATGAAGAGTTGCGAGACCTCGCCGAACTGGAAGTGAGTGAACTTGAAGATCAGGTAGGGTCTTTGGATGCGACCCTGCAGACCCTGCTTATTCCAAAGGATCCAAATGACTCCCACAATGTCTTTCTGGAGATTCGTGCGGGTACCGGCGGACACGAAGCAGCGATTTTTGCCGGTGATCTTTTTCGCATGTACAGTCGTTACGCAGAAACCTGCGGTTGGCAAATCGAAGTACTGAGCGAACGCGAAGGTGAACATGGCGGCTACAAGGAACTGATCACCCGTATTGTCGGCAAGGATGTTTACGGCACCATGAAGTTCGAGTCGGGAGCGCACCGGGTGCAGCGCGTCCCGGAGACGGAATCTCAGGGCCGCATCCATACGTCAGCTTGTACCGTTGCAATCATGCCTGAGGTTGACGACATCGATGAAATTGAAATCGACAAGAACGACCTGCGTGTCGATACTTTCCGGGCGTCCGGCGCGGGCGGGCAGCACGTCAATAAAACCGATTCCGCCGTGCGGCTCACCCACCTGCCAACAGGCATCGTGGTTGAGTGTCAGGATGAACGTAGCCAGCACAAGAACAAGGCCCGTGCGATGAGCCTGCTGCAATCCAAGCTGATGGACCAGGCGCGCCAGCAACAGGCGAACGATCAGGCAGAAACACGACGAAACCTGGTCGGTAGCGGCGATCGGTCCGAGAAGATTCGCACGTACAACTATCCAGATGGCCGTGTCACTGATCACCGCATCAGCCTGACGCTGCATCGCCTGCCACAAACCATCGCGGGTGATCTGGGCCCGATCATCGAACAACTGATCACGGAGCACCAGGCGGATATGCTTCGATTCATGGGCGGCGAGTAACCGCTTTCCATGGCCTGCATTTCCATACAGTCAGCGCTAGAACATGCGATCACCGTGTTCCGTCGATCGGAGTTCTCCTCAGACGGTCAACAGATTCACGATGCACGCGGTTTGCTCTGCTTCGTACTGGAGGCGCCCAACAGTCACCTGATCACACACGCTGACCAGCTACTGACCTGTCATCAGTGGTCCAGGTTTCAGTCACTGGTTGCACGAAGGTCCCATGATGAACCGATGGCCTACCTGACCGGGGAGCGCGGTTTCTGGACCATGGATGTCAAAGTCACCTCTGACGTCCTCGACCCCAGACCCGATACGGAGACCCTGGTACAGGCATGCCTGGATTACCTGGACGCATCACCAAAGACCGTTCTTGATGCCGGTACCGGATCTGGTGTTGTAGCGGGCGCACTGGTTCGCGAGCGTCCGGGCTGGCAGTTACTCGCAAGTGATCTGTCGCTCCGCGCGCTCAGAGTCGCGGCAGAGAATCTCAAAGCACCCGCAGTGCCGCTGGTTTGCGGCGACTGGACCGCGGCATTCTCCGCGCACTCTCTCGATGCCATCGTCAGTAACCCGCCTTACCTGGCTGGCGATGACCCCCACCTCAGCGCGCTCCGACATGAACCGCACATGGCCCTCGTGGCGGACGAAGATGGGCTTGGTGCATTTATGCGAATCATCGGAGACGCCAGTCGGGTACTCAATCCGGACGGCTGGCTGTTTCTTGAACATGGATATACCCAGCAGGATGCAGTAATCCATCTATTGCGCGGCTCGGATTTTCAGCTTGTTCACCGAATGAATGATCTGGGGGGCAATCCGCGGGTCGTCGTCGCCAGACTCACGGGAGACCACGATGAATGAGATGAGCGATAGCGAACTTCTACGATACAACCGTCACATCATGATGCCCGAACTGGATATCGTCGGGCAGCAGAAACTCCGAGGTGCGCACATTCTCATGATGGGGCTTGGAGGACTTGGCAGCCCGGTAGCGCTTTACCTTGCCGCCGCCGGTGTCGGTCAGCTGACTCTCGTGGACTTCGACGAGGTCGACCTCAGTAACCTGCAAAGACAGATTGCACACGGTACGAACGATGTGGGCACCCTGAAAGTAACCTCCGCTGCTCGATCCATCACGGAAATCAATCCACACTGCCGGACCGTAGAAATCTCCGAGCAGTTGAGCGACGCCTCACTCACAGGTTTGCTGACCGAGGTTGACCTGGTCGTCGATGGCACCGACAACTTCAAAACGAGATTGATGGTCAACGACGCGTGTGTGCGCACACAGACAGCACTCGTTTCCGGCGCTGCTATCCGCCTCGAAGGTCAGATCATGGCCTATGATCCAACGCTGTCGACTGGTCCTTGTTATCGCTGCCTGTATGGTGATGCAAGTGATGGCGCCGTCAACTGTGCCGAAAATGGTGTACTCGCGACAGTCGTTGGCGTTGTCGGTACGATCATGGCAACCGAGGCCATCAAGATGATTGCTGACCTCGGCCAGAATCTTGCCGGTTTCCTGCTCGTTTTTGACGCCGCCAGTATGGAATTCCGGAAACTGAAGCTCCCACGCAACCCTGACTGTAAGGCTTGCCGCGACCATTGACGGCACAAGGGGAGGCCGGACGGACCGCCTAAAATTCTCCGCTTGCCTGCAGGTCCGCATGGTATGAGGACCTCACCATAGGCCCACTCGCGACATGCGTAAAACCCAGAGATTCCCCATACCGTCGCAGCCCCTCAAACTCGGAAGGATGCACAAATCGATCGACTGCGAGGTGATCTCGACTCGGCTGCAGGTACTGCCCGATAGTCAGCATGTCGACATTGTGTTCGCGCAGATCCCGCATGACCGCCTGCACCTCTTCGATCGTCTCCCCTAGCCCAACCATTAACCCGCTCTTGGTCGGCACCTCAGGTTGTCTTTCCTTGTAGGCCGCCAACAGATCAAGTGAGACCTGGTAGTCAGCCCCCGGTCTCGCCTGTCGATAGAGCCTGGGTACTGTCTCAAGATTGTGATTGAAAACATCAGGTGGCGTCGCCGCCAGTATTTCGATAGCAACGTCTGCGCGACCTCGAAAATCGGGTACCAGTACTTCAATGGTGATGTCGTCACACCGACTTCTCACAGCACTGATACAACGGGCAAAGTGCCCTGCACCGCTGTCTTTCAAATCATCCCGATCCACCGACGTAATCACGATGTAGCGTAATCCGAGTTCACTGGCGGCACTTGCAAGTTGTTCTGGCTCGTTCTCATCAAGCGGATTTGGTTTGCCATGTGCAACGTCGCAGAAAGGACATCGCCGCGTGCAGATCTCACCCATGATCATGAAGGTCGCTGTGCCATGGTTGAAACACTCGGGCAGGTTCGGACAACTGGCCTCTTCGCAAACCGACGCAAGCTTGTGTTCACGAAGAATCCCCTTCACTCGTGTCACCTCGGCACTTGCGGGGATACGAACCCGAATCCAGTCCGGCTTTCTGGGGAGCGTCTCGGTAGGCACCACCTTGATGGGAATTCTGCGGACCTTGTCCTCGCCTCTCAGCTTGACACCCTGTACCAACTTGTTGCGAGGATCACGCGCCATGGTATTCCGACCTTTGTTTGTCTGCTCTCTCAACATGCGAGTCATCTCGCGAGCGTGATACCTCATCGTATCCCAGTGACTGCCGGAGGCAATTGAGTAACCGCTCACCCACTTCAGCTATAGACAGATCGATATCCAGATCCCTCAGTTGCGTCACTTCAAGCCCGGAATAGCCACAGGGGTTGATGCCATCAAAGGGTGTCAGATCCATGTCCACATTCAGGCTGAGTCCATGGTAGCTACAGCCTTTGCGCACGCGAAGACCCAACGCCGCGATTTTTCTGCCATCCACGTAGACACCCGGCGCACCTTCACGACGGGCGGCGATGACTCCAAATTCAAACAGCAGCTGAATAACAGCCTCCTCAATACCACAAACGAGTTGTTTGATATTCATGCCGTGTCTACGAATGTCGAGCAGTAAGTACACCACCAGTTGCCCCGGACCATGGTAGGTCACCTGTCCGCCGCGATCAGACTGGATCACGGGAACGTCGTTTGCCGCAAGCACATGTAAAGGATCAGCAGCCTGTCCCAGCGTGAATACCGGCGCGTGTTCCAATAGCCAGATTTCATCAGGGCTGTCTGAATCTCGCGACAACGTATATTCGCGCATCTCTTCCTGACACCACTCATAGTCGATATCGTCACCTCGGTGCCGTATCTGAAGTGATGAAGGTAATCGTGTGTCCATCGTCGCCATCGTTACAGAACCATGCGCACTGCATCGTGCTTCTTCAATGCTGAAAACAACGACGCCAGTTGATCTTCACCCGTCGCACGGAAACGAATGGTGATCGACCGGTAGTTACCCTGGCGACTTTCCCGTTCGCTGAGCTTGTCAGCAGTCAGTGTATCGTCATATCGGCTTGCGATATTGAGGACAAGATCGGACAGGCCATCAATACCATCCCCGATCACCTTGATGGGATAGTCACAGGGAAACGTGATCTTCGGTTCTTGCGTCACGCCTCAGTGCACCATCTGATCTTCAGGGTCAGTGTCGTCATTCAGTCACCACCAGGGGATCTCCACCAAATAACTGGAGGAAGAACAGGCTGATCGAGTCCCAAAGACTCGCTAAGAACCCAGCTGCCTCAATAGCACCACCCGCCTTCAGCTCACCTGTGAAAATCGTATCGCCGTCCAGTTCAACCCGGAGGGAACCCAACACGTCTCCCGCTGCGATCGGTGCCCCCACAATACTGTTGATATCCAGCGTGGCCGCGAGCGAGTCGCGCACACCTCGAGGCAACGTGAGAACAACAGGTTCCTCAATCACGAGGTCCAGTGTCCCCTGCTCGCCGTGCCACACCCGAACCGAAGTTAAAGTTTCGTTGGCCGCATAAAGGGGAGCCGTCTCGAAATTACGGAACCCGTACGTCAGCAACTTCTGGCTTTCACGGGATCGCGCATCCTCCGATCCAGCACCCATCACAACCGACAAAAGCCGCATGTTTTCTCGCACCGCGGACGCCACCAGACAATACCCTGCTGCTTCCGTGTGACCGGTCTTCACACCATCCACCGTTGAGTCACGCCATAACAATGTATTCCGATTAGCCTGACGGATATTGTTGAAAGTAAAGTACTTTTCCTTGTACATCGCATAGTGATCGGGGTGATCTGAAATCAGAGCCTTCGCCAGTTTGGCGAGGTCTGCGGCCGTCGTGTAGTGGTCATCATTCGGTAGCCCGTGAGAATTTCTGAACCGGGTGTTCTCCATCCCAAGACGTTCCGCATACTGATTCATCAACTCCGCAAACGCCTCCTCATCCCCGGCAATGTGTTCAGCAATAGCAACACTGGCATCATTGCCTGACTGAATGACAATGCCGCGCAGCAGGTCCTCGACGAGCACCTCCTTGTCGACCTCAATAAACATCCTTGAGCCACAGCGCTTACCACAACCGGGGTGTTCCATAAGCCATGCTTTCTCGCTCACTTTCACTTTATCTGACAGGGACATACGACCCCGCGCGATTTCGCTGGCCGCAATATAGCTCGTCATCATCTTGGTCAGGCTTGCGGGAGGCAATCGCAACGTGCTGTTTTCCTCCGCGAGGATCTCCCCTGTCGCCGTATCCAGTAGCAGGAAACTGCTGGCGTTGATCTGTGGCGGCGCCGGAACGATCGCTGATGCGGCAGTACCTGCCGACAAACCGAGCACCAGCACCATGATCACCATCCGGGTGGTTAGACCGCATTTCACGGATCCACTGACCGCTTCTCTCAATATCATTGTGATTCCCGAATCCTCGAAGAGCCGTTCCCGGACCCTTTTCCTGTGTTCACGTCAGTTCGGTCCGCCATCATCTGGACAGCTGAACGGCGATCGGTTTGCCTATTTGACCCTGTTCGAACACATGGGACAACTCGTCCCGATCAGCCGCAGATACAATAGGGCCCACCCAGACCTTATACAGCGCGGCTTCGCGTTCTCCGTCGCTGCTCTCCAGGATATCGACAGCAATCTCCCCACGCCCGTTGCCGTGCAGTAACCGACCAACAGTGCCTGCCATCCGCTCAGCGCTCTCCTTGTTCGAAAACGCGCCCGTCTGCAGATAGACCAAAGGATCGGTCCTCTGGCTTACGACACGATTGGGGTGGTTGATTGCATCAATCGCCTCGACCACCACAGGTGCTGTCCCCCGACTCTCAAAGCCCAACGCCCTGGCTGCCGCAAACGACAGGTCAATCAGTCGGTCATCGTGGAACGGACCACGATCATTGACTCGGACCTCGACCTTCGCACCGTTGTCCAGATTCGTGACCCGAACGATTGTTGGCAACGGCAGCGCCTTGTGCGCTGCACTCATCGCGTACATGTCGTAGTCCTCGCCGCTGGCGGTCAGCCGACCGTGGAATTTCTGTCCATACCAGGAAGCAACGCCAATTTCCCGATATTGAAAGCTGTCATCAAGAACCTCGTACCGTTTTCCTATGACAACGTAGGAACCTGGCCCACTCCTCTTATTTACCTGTTCCACTGGTTCATCAACAGAGTCCTGGGCATGGCTGTTGTCAGGTGGCGTCGGCGAAGACACGAGCGTATCCGCCGGCAGGGGACTCGGCTGGACGATCGCGCAAGAACCAACCAGGAAAGCAACGAACACCATCGATAACCTTGTGCCCACACCTGCGACAGGCTTGATCGGTCTACGTCGCGTCACGGTCCCTCCACGGAATCGGCGATCGCCTGGGATAGCTGATAGACCGCCATCGCATAAAGGTGGCTGTGGTTGTAGCGCGTGATGACATAGAAATTGGGCAACCCAAGCCAGAATTCCTCGCCGTCTTCACCCACAAGGCGCATCGGTGAAACGGGCGTATCCGATTCGAACGCCCCAGGAATAGGAATCCCAGAGACCGTCGCAAACTCTCCCAGCGTAGAGCTCGCTTTCAGACCCTGATTGAATAGATCGCCCGGGGCCTGACCGGGACCACTCAGCTTGACCGTGACGGCACGTCCAGCCTGCCACCCGTGCCGGGAGAGATAATTGGCCACACTACCAATCGCATCTGTTTTATTGGTCCAGATATCCCGTATGCCATCGCCATCAAAATCGACAGCGTAATTTCGGTAGGACGATGAAATGAACTGACCATAGCCCATGGCACCCGCATAGGATCCCAGAGGGGATGAAGGATCCTGCTTCTCCTCTCGCGTCAACAATAGGAACTCTTTCAGCTCCGATCTGAAGAATCGGCTTCTGGGAGGATAGTCAAAACCCAGCGTCATGAGCGCGTCCAGCACCCGGTAACGCCCCAAGTATCGACCATACAACGTCTCAACACCAATGATGGCTGTGATCATCTCAGGTGGCACACCGTATCGTTCTGATGCACGCATCAGGACCTCCTGGTGCTCATCCATGAACTCGGCACCACTCGAAATCCGTGACAGTGTCATGAAGATCCGACGGTACTCGGCCCAGGTGAGGGTTCGTTCAGCGGGTTTTGAGATCGACTCGACAATACGCGGCTGGAATCTTGCACGGGACAGAACCTCGATCAGGAACTGCCGATCAAACCCTTCATTAGTCACCAGGTCATTGACGAACTCAACGATCTCCGCCCGATCCATATCGAAGGCGGTCTCATCAGTACTTTGGCCACCCGATGCTGCAAATGAAAAAACCAACAGGAACACCAACAACGACAGTTGAACAGTTGAACTCAAAGCGTGATCCTGCGGTGAGAGTGAATAGACATCAGGATGCCGAATCCTGCACACAACGTCAGCATTGATGTGCCACCGTAGCTGACCAGTGGCAACGGTACACCTACCACTGGTAACAGCGCACTCACCATACCGATATTGACAAAAACATAGACAAAAAACGTGAACGTAATACTGGCCGCCAGCAGCCTTCCAAACGTGTCCTGCGCGGCAATGGCAATCATTACACCGCGCCCGATCAGGCACATGTAGAGGATCAGGAGCGCCACGACACCGACCAGACCCATTTCCTCCGCCAGGACCGCAATGATGAAGTCCGTTCGGCTTTCAGGAAGAAAATCCAACTGAGACTGTGTGCCATCGAACAATCCCTTACCCAATAAACCGCCGGATCCAATGGCCGTCATCGACTGGATGATATTCCAGCCACTCCCCAGGGGGTCGCGTTCCGGATCAAAGAGCGTCAGGATCCTCCCGCGTTGATAGTCTGTTATCAGCAACCATAGTCCCGGTGCCGAGACGATCAACAAACCGAGCAACGAGAAGATGTAGCGCCAACTGATGCCTGCGACAAAGAGCACAAGCACGCCCGAAGCCGCCACCAGTATGGCCGTACCCAAATCCGGCTGAGGATAGATCAACAGAACCGGAACCGCGATGATCAAAGCGGCGACGCCAACATGTCGTGGCCGTGGTGGCAGTCGGCGGTCATGGAGGTACCAGGCGAGCGCCATCGGCAGCGCCAGTTTCATGAGTTCAGACGGTTGAAAGCCAACGGGACCAACCCTCAACCACCGCGTGGCACCTTTGGATTCTGCGCCAAACAGGAAGACAAGTAACAGCAATATCACACCCACAAGATAGAGGGATGATGCAAGTCGCAGGTACAGGCGCGGCGGGATTTGCGCCATCACGATCATCACCCCGAACGCCACAATCAAACGGATAACCTGCGCCCTTACGGTCGTCATGTCCTGTTCAACAGCGCTGGTGAGAATCACCAGGCCGTAGCAGGCAATCACCGAGACCAGGACCAGCAACAGCAGGTCGATGTGCACCAGGTCGGACAGTCTTCTTCGCTGGCCAAACTGATGGGGGGGTAACTGACGCACATAGTCGGTCACGACGGATCGCCTGCCTGTAAAACAAAGCGTACGCTCCGTTCTGACCGCGTCGCCACCGCACTGTTCCCGACCATCTGATAGTCTAGTACCTTACGTGCCACAGGCGCCGCCACCGAGCTGCCACCGCCACCGTTCTCAACCAGTACCGCGACCGCTATCTCCGGCTCATCTGCGGGGGCGTAGGCTACAAACCACGCATGTTTCCTCAAGCGCTCATCCAACTCTGCATCGTCGTATTCCTCACCCTGCGCAATACCAACGACCTGAGCAGTTCCAGATTTCCCCGCAGCGCGATAGGGAATATCGAGCCCGATGTAGGCCCAAGCAGTACCGTTCTCACCAAGACCCCGGTTTCCCCGATGGATCACATCCTGCATCGCCTCTGAAATAACATTCCAAGCGTGATCGGGAATATCCACATTCGGCGGTGCCGGCACATCAGCATCCTTGAGAAGATGCGGTGTAACGAGCCGACCCCGATTGGCAAGTCCTGCGATCGCAGTCACCAATTGTAGCGGCGTAACCAGGACATCCCCCTGGCCAATGCCAATGTTCACGCTGTCGCCCGGATACCAGGGAAGGTTCCTTGCGCTGTGCTTCCATTCTCTGGAAGGCAACAGCCCATTTCCTGCTTCCGGGAGGTCATGGGCCAAGTTTCGCCCAAAGCCGAAACGGTCGAGATGTGAATGAATGCGATCAATCCCAAGCTGAGCAGCAAGGTTGTAGAAGTACACGTTGCAGGATCGATATATCGCCCGGTTCATGTCGACTTCGCCATGTCCTCCCTCATCTTCACGCGTCCAGTTCCAGTCACGATAGAGTCGCTGATTGTCTGGAAGCTGAAACCAGCCCGGATCGTCAATCACATAATCTGCAGTCGTCACACCTGTCGTCAGCCCAGCCAATCCGATAAAGGGTTTGAGCGTTGAACCCGGTTCGTACTGTCCTTGAATCGCCCGATTGAACAGCGGCACATCAACGGAATCACGCAATAGCGCGTACGACGCGTGATCAATTCCTGTCACAAAGGGATTAGGGTCGTAGGCTGGTTTACTGAGCAGCGCAAGAATGCCGCCAGTGCGTGTATCCATCGCAACAATCGCACCTCGCTGATCACCCAGCGCATCACTGGCTACCTTCTGTAGTCCGGCATCGAGCGTGAGCGTAAGGTTCTCGCCTGGGATCGGATCAGTTCGTGACAATACCTGCATGATGCGACCGCGGGCGTCCGTTTCCACGCGTTGATAGCCCACCCGCCCAAGCAACCTCGATTCATAAAAGCGCTCGACACCGGTCTTCCCGATGTGATCCGTACCGGAGTACGACACCTTGTCAACGGTTAGGGCGTCTTCCTCATTGATCCGTCTGACAGATCCTACCGCATGCGTAACCAGATCAGACAAAGGGTAGTGACGCACCAGTGATGCCTCGATGTGGACCCCAGGCATCGCATACTGATCTACGCTGATTCGGGCAATCTCTTCCTGCGATAGTCGATGCAGCAACGGCACCGATTCGTAGGGCCGTTGTTTTCGTTTACGTCGATGTTCAAATCGCGACCGTTGTTCTTCAGTCAACCCTATCCGCTCCTCAATGCGATCGAGGATGTCTTCCACGGAGTCGATCTGTTCAGTGACAAGGGTCAGACTGAACGATGGCGCGTTGTCGGCAAGGAGCTCACCGTGTCGATCCACGATCAGCCCCCGCACCGGTGGTATCGATTGCACCTGGATCCGGTTGGACTCTGACATCGTCGCATAACGATCATGCTGGATGACCTGAAGATACAACATGCGACCGCCGAGCAGGGTGGTCAGCAACAATGAAATCCCAAACGCGATGACAACTCGATCAACGAAGACACGACTTTCGTCGTGATGATCTTTCAGAACAACGGGTTCCGACATCAGGCTCAGCGATGGTAGGGGTGGTGGTGAAGGATGGTCCAGGCCCGGTAAATCTGTTCCGCAATGATAACGCGCACCAGAAAATGCGGGAATGTCAGCGACGACAGGCACCATCGTTCATCTACGCGCGCCAGACAGGCCGGATCCAGCCCGTCTGCACCCCCGATCATCAGCTGCAGGCCTGATGACGCCTGACGAATGTCATCAAAACGTAATGCCAACTGGGAGGTGGACAGTGATCGACCGGTCAGATCCAATGCAACCACTCGCGTGTCGGGCTTGATCGCGGCGACCAGGGCTTCACCTTCCTTACGTCGAAACACCTCTGGACTCCCGCTCTTGCCACGCTGCGCGACAGCGATCTCTCTCAGGGTCAACACCCAGGGGGCAACCAAACGCTCGCGGTATTCGTCAAACCCCTTACGGATCCATTCCGGCGCTCGGGTTCCAACGGCCAGCAATTCGATCTTCACGCGTGTGTACCTTCACACAAGGGGCGATACCATGGATCAGGTGCACTAGCAGGGAATGTATGGATCGTACGCATAGATCCATGGAACCTGCAGAAACGACTATCTAACCGTGCGACGTCGTGGACGGGGAGAGGCTCCAAAGCCGTTCCAGATCATAGAAAGCCCTGGTCGCAGGCAACATCACGTGAACCACCACATCGACGAGGTCGATCAGAACCCACTCGCCATCCGCCATGCCTTCCACCCCCAGGGGCACAATCCCCTGCTGCTTTGCATGTTCAATAACCGACCCGGCGACAGCACGGACATGCCGGTTGGAGGATCCACCTGCCACAAACATGAAATCCGCGAAATCAGATTGAGTGCTCACGTCCAGACATTGAACCTCTATCGCCTTCATATCTTCCAAAGAGTCAACGACAAGACCTCTCAGTTCAATGTTCTGCATAAAGCCATCTTTCTCCTGTGTATCAGCTCGGCATCGAATTCGCGATTGGCGTAAAAATGGATCGTTCTAGCCAAGTTTGGAGCACCCACGCCTTATTTACCAGTGGTTTGGATTGACGAGTCATCCATCATTCGTAAAGCTGATGGCGGCGAATGTAGTCCAATACGGCAACAGGGAGCAGGTTATCCACCGCGCGACCCGCCGCAAGTGCCTCCCGCACGAGCGTGGATGACACATTCAGTTGTGTCGTTCGGATACGGGTCACTTTCCCGCAGGGAACGTTCACCAGATCCTCAGGGCGCTGATGCCTCTCGACGATCAGGTCATTCAAAAGCTGCGAAAGGTGGTTTGGTCCCGGACGGTCCAGAACGACCACGTTGACAAGTGCACGCACCTCTTCCCATCGATGCCAGGAAGGCAGCAGGGTGAACGCATCCAGCCCCAGCAACATTGAGATCGACGTGTCGGGTCCGGCCTCTTGTCGCAGCGAAGCCAGCGTATCAACCGTGAAAGAGGGACCAGACCGGTGCAACTCCCGATCATCAACCTCTAGCGTGGTCAGTCCCTGTACTGCGAGTTTCAGCATCGCAAGTCGTTGCTTGGGAGATCGTTCGGGTGCGGAACGATGAGGCGGCTCACGAGAAGGGATCAGTATCACCTTCTCCAAACCGAGTTGCTCACCAGCCTCACGCGCAGTTTGCAGGTGTCCATTGTGGACAGGATCGAACGTCCCACCCATCACTGCAAACGCTTTCACAACGGACTATCCTCCACTCGAGCCACGCGATACCGCACTCTACGGCATCATACCGAGAGAGAATAGACTGAAAACCTCACAGAATAACGATGTACGCGCTCACCGATAAAGACTTCCATCTGGACGCTCACACTCTCGCGCGACGACTGCTCGGTACGGTGATTCGTCACAAACCGGGGCGAACCTGGCTCGCAGCACAGATTATTGAAACCGAGGCTTACTTCCTGACTGACAAAGCCAGTCACGCCTCACTGGGTCGCACGCCCAGCCGCGAACCGTTATTCATGCCGGCAGGAACGATCTACATGTACTACGCGCGTGGTGGCGACTCCCTGAACTTCTCAGCGCAGGGTGCTGGCAATGCCGTCCTGATCAAGTCAGCCATCCCCGCTACCGATCACATGACCGCAACGGGACTTCGGCGAATGATCACGAACAATCCGACCCAACGCGGGGATGCTCGACAGCTCGAACACCTCTGCTCGGGTCAAACCCTGCTCTGTCGCGCGTTGGGACTGGAAGTGCCTAAATGGAGTGGACGTCGCCTGGTTTCTGGAAAACTGGAATTACTTGATCCGGGCAATGCACCGCACGCGATAGTACAGACCAGACGACTGGGTATTCCCGCTGGTCGTGATCCACATCTACCCTATCGATTCGTGGACCAACGTCACGTCCGAAGCGCTACCCGGAATCCATTCGGACGAAATCTTCAGGAGGGGATCGATTACAGAATCATCACTGGACCCAAAAACTAGCCACCACCACTCGCCTGCAACTCCTCGACGATCCGATCGAGCTGCACCAACCGTTCAAGCGGTTCCTGAAGTTCGAGCAAACCTTGCTTGACCAATTCCGAACAAGGGAGATATTCCGTAAGCCGACCACCCACACCACAAGCGCTACTGAAGTCAAAGTCCTCGAACAAGGGCTGAATATTCGGATGGCGCATGAGGTGCTCGAGCAGATCCACCAGATGGGCGAATTCGGTTGGAACAGGCTGATCTTCTTCTGGTGGCATAAACTCAACTTGCCCCATCATCAATCTGTCATCCGCGCTCCAGTTCCGAAGAACCCTCATTTTCAGCTCGGCCTCAATCGTGATGAGCAACATTCCACCCGCCCCTTCCGAAAAATCAATGACTTTCACAAAGGAACCCAGCGTTTCAACATTGGGTTGCTGGCCTGATTCCCGGCCTTCAAGCACCTCGTACCCCGATGAAATCATCACCATCCCAAACCCTGTATCTTCGCGCATCACGCTCGACACCATGCTGAGATATCGCTGTTCGAAAATCTTGAGCTGGCTGCGCCCTCCCGGCAAGAGAACGATGCCCAGTGGAAATAGTGGAATATCAGCCATCTTCGATCCTCTTTGACGGATAGCGTCGGTTATCCTGGCAAGGTCCAGCAGACTGTCCTAGATCGGCCTGCTAGAATCCAGCCGCACGGTTACAAACCAACATCATGGATGTCACCCAAACGGTGATCCTGGCGCTGATTCAGGGTATCACTGAGTTCCTGCCCATCTCCAGTTCGGCACACCTGATCCTCCCGTTCGAGGTACTGGGCTGGCCGGACCAGGGTCTCGCGTTCGATGTCGCGGTGCACGTCGGGTCACTTGTGGCGGCACTGGTCTATTTCAGAAGCACCCTATTGAAACTGTTGGTAGGTGTCTGCTCAGCACTGATCCATCGCGAACATAATCCCGACAGTCGTTTTGCGAGCCTATTGATCATCGCCAGCCTCCCAATTATTCCTGTCGGATTCATGTTGAACGATCTGGTGGAAACATCACTTCGCAGCGTGTTGGTCATCGCGATCACCACTATCGTATTTGGTATTGCACTCTGGGTGGCCGACAGGTATTTCCGCACAGAAACACCCAGACCCCTCAACTGGCGCTCCGCGCTTGTGATAGGTTTCGCACAGTGTCTCGCACTCGTACCCGGGACCTCACGATCCGGAATCACAATGACAGCCGCATTGATGATGGGCCTCGGACGCGAATCGGCAGCCCGCATATCCTTCCTGCTTTCCATCCCAACCATTTTGGGGGCGGGTGTACTGAAAACATTGGATCTCGTCAGCGACACCCAACCGATGCCATGGGACCTCATCACCCTGGGGACACTGGTTTCCGCGATCGCCGCTTTCACCTGTATTCACCTGTTTCTCGCAACGATCAACCGGATCGGATTCCTGCCGTTTGTGATCTACCGCCTCGTCCTCGGTTCGGTATTGCTGGTGTGGGTTCTTTTCTGACTCCAGCCGGTGGTTGTTTTCACCAGAATTTGGTTCCAACGCCACCGTCATCAGACGGGTCGTGATCTGTACCATTGAATTTATCGAATAAAAATACTGGCACCGAGTTTGCTCTATCTCTGGTATCTCGTCGCTAGACACCAGAATCGAGTAAATGACTCATGCATATTGGCGACACGATGAAACAGTCGCTTTCCGACAAACACAGTTGGTCGCGAGGACTCTTCATGCTCCTCTTTCTGATCATTTTTGCACTCGTGGAACTCGTGTTGTGGGGAGTTGTCCTGTATCAATTCGACCACCTGATCTTCACAGACAGAATCAACCAGAGGCTGCTCGAAATTGGCGACGACCTGTGGATCTACGCTGTCGATACCATTGCATATCTGACATCCAACACCGACGCGCGACCGTTTCCTTTTGATGAGTGGCCGGAAGCCGAAAACCTGAACGGAGAGATTCCTGCGGACGAGAAGTCGGTGCAGACTGAAACGACAGGTCCACTCGACGACGATGCCGACCATCAACCTGTCTGAAGTTGGACTCAGGTGTCATCTGACAATGCCCTGAGCACCTTCGGACACAGCCTGCCCAGACCTTTTGGCCATACTCTTCGCCGCACTATTCACTGCACCCTTCCCTTCGCGGCGCTTTTGCTCTTCGCGTGATGCGCTAGAAAGGGATGTCATCGTCAAAGTCAGCTGGTGGTGGCTCAGAGAACCCGCCGTTGTCCGGTGCTGAACCACCAGTGGCGTTACCTCCTCCATAGGAGGACTGACCACCGCCCTGATTACTGTAGTTGCCGCCACCACCAAAGTTGCCACCACCCTCACCACGGCTGTCGAGCATTTGCATCTCGTTCGCCACGATCTCTGTGGTGTAGTGTTTCTGACCTTCGCGCTCCCATTGACGAGTGCGCAACTGCCCTTCGATGTATACCTTGGAGCCCTTCTTCAGGTATTCCCCCGCGATTTCCGCCAGACGCCGAAAGAACACAATGCGATGCCATTCTGTTCGGTCCCGTTGCTCGCCGCTCTCGCGATCCCGCCAGGACTCCGTTGTCGCGAGACTGACATTGGTAACCGCACCACCGTTGGGCAGAACCCTTGTTTCGGGATCCTGTCCCAGATTACCAATGAGTATTACCTTGTTGATGCCTCGGGCCATATTCCCTCTCCTGTCAGATCGGGTTCTGGAGACCCGATATCATTTCGCTTCCGTGACCGGATCATACCGTCTCTGGTGAGTCGCTTGTAGCGGCCACGTTCGATGACTGATCCACTGGCGGCTGGCGATGCGTCGGGTTCATCCATAACATGATAATAAACCAACTCAACGCAATACCCGCATTCACCCACAACATCATGCTGCTGTCTGCCATAGCGATCAGCCAGCCACCTAAGGCACCTCCAGCAAACGCCCCAAAGAACTGGGCGCTGGTGTGCACTCCCATGGCAGCACCCCGCATGCTCTCCGAGCTGTATAAGGAAACCAGATTTGGCAACATCATCTCAAGGACGTTAAACGCCATGAAGAACGACCCCAGCACCAGCACCAACCACCACGCACCAGGTTGAATCTGCATCCCAACGAGACTGAGACCAAGAACGCCAATCATCAACACCATGAGCGTCTTTCGCCTTTCAGGCCAACGGTCTGTAGCCATCATCAATGGCACCGCAGCCAGAAAGGAAACCACGAGAATCAGCAAGAGTGTCAGCGGATAATCGCTCACATTGATACCCAGCTGTTCGACCATCATCACAGGAAACACCAGGAAGCCCGACATCAGCTGAAAGTGCAGCGCCATTGAAGAGAAGCTTGTACGCTGAAGGTCGCGATTCGATAGCAGCACACCCCAGATTTGATGACTTCCGCTGCCTTGTGGTTCGACGTCGCGCGGCAGGAGTATCAGGACGATGACCATACCTAAGGCCGCAAGACCTGCCGTCACAGAAAAGACACCGGACAAGCCGAGGCTCGCGTATATCCAGGGGCCTGCAAACAATGCGAGTCCGAAAGAACCTCCTATACAACTCCCGACAATTGCCATCGCTTTGCCACGATGGTCCGGTCTGATGTGATCCGACACTAGTGCCAACAGGGTGCTGGCGATGGCGCCACAGCCCTGTAGCAACCGTCCGAGAACGATACCGCCAGCGGTTTCCGCATAGGCCGCGATAACACTTCCCACAGCCAACACAACGAGCCCACCAAGAATGATGGGCTTACGGCCGATACGATCCGATAGTCTCCCAAGAGGTATCTGAAGAAATCCCTGACTCAAGCCATAGATGCCCAGGGCAAGTCCAAGCAGAACAGGTGCCATACCCGGGACGTCTGCCACAAGTGGCAGCACCGGGATGACCATGAACAAACCCAGCATTCGAATAATATAGAGGATGCCGATGGAAACGGCGGTACTGACTTCCTGACGATTCATCTGATTCACAGGTCATGCATCATTTCAGTGTACGTATACCCGAAATGACCGTGGCTTTTTGTTGTCGAGTCGCTATGATCTAGCTCTCTCGAATGCCCATCCTGCAGAATCAACAGACTACTCTAGAAGAGCCGCTCTTTGTCAGTCATCTCCCCCAGGAAGAGACAGCGGATGATAGCAGAAGGCAGGAACTGACTCACAGGAATCATCCGAATATGCCGACGCCGCGTGTGGGTTCAAACGGACCCGACAACCCTTCATCATTGATTCGGCCAGCAACGTTACGGTCCTCATGAATCCGATTTCCATCCGCGGCGCGCGGACCCACAACCTACGAAATATCGATCTCGACATTCCCAGAGACAAACTGGTCGTGGTCACAGGTTTATCCGGTTCCGGTAAGTCCTCGCTTGCATTCGACACGCTGTATGCTGAGGGTCAGCGTCGGTACGTAGAGTCGCTGTCTGCCTATGCACGCCAGTTCCTCTCGCTCATGGAGAAACCGGACGTTGACTACATCGAAGGCTTATCACCTGCTATTTCGATCGAGCAGAAATCGACCAGCCACAATCCGCGCTCAACAGTCGGTACTATCACTGAGATCTACGATTACCTCCGTCTGTTGTACGCTCGTATTGGCGAACCCCATTGCCCGGATCACGGGCATACGCTGGAGGCCCAATCGATCAGTCAGATGGTCGATCAGATCATGTCGCTGCCCGAGGGTGAACGAGTCTCTCTGCTCGCTCCCATGGTCAAAGGCCGCAAAGGTGAACATCTTCACCTCTTTGACCAACTACGCGCCCAGGGATTTGTCCGCGTTCGCGTTGACGGCATTGTCGTGGAACTCGACGATGTGCCAGCGTTGGATAAGAACAAGCAGCACCATATCGATGTCGTCGTGGATCGTTTTCGTATTCGCGAGGATCTGAAAACACGGCTTGCAGACTCACTGGAGACTGCAACAAAAATCTCAGATGGCCTCGCGTGTGTGTCGTTCCATGACCAGGAGCGTGACGATCTCATCTTCTCGGCCCGTTACGCCTGTCCTGAATGTGGCCACGCGATCGCCGACCTGGAGCCGCGGATGTTCTCCTTTAACAACCCAGCCGGTGCCTGCACCTCCTGCGATGGGATTGGCATACAACAGTTTTTCGATCCAACGGTCATTGTTCACGATGACGAGTTGTCGCTTTCGGAAGGCGCGATCCATGGCTGGGACCGGCGCAATGTCTACTATTTCCAGATGCTCACTTCGATCGCCGACCACTACGGTTTTGATACCCACACTCCTATTTCACAGCTGACCGACAACCACAGGCAAGTATTACTGCACGGTAGTGGGAAAGAAGCTATCAAGTTCCGTTACGTCAACGATCGTGGAGACGAATACACAAGGGCGCATACGTTCGAAGGGATCATTCCGAACATGGAACGGCGATTCAGAGATACCGATTCGGAAATGGTCAGGGAGAATCTTTCACGTTTCATGAGCGTGCAGCCCTGCGCAACATGTCAGGGCAGCCGGCTGAACAGGGATGCCTGTGCAGTAACGATTGCTGAACGATCACTACCGGAACTCTCGAACCTTTCCGTCACCGATGCCCATTCCTATTTCAGTTCACTGTCACTACAAGGGCAGAGGGCAAAGATTGCGGAAAAAATACTCAAAGAGATTTCTGCCCGGTTGGGTTTTCTCGTGGACGTCGGCCTCAATTACCTGAGCCTGTCACGAAGCGCCGATACCCTGTCAGGGGGCGAAGCACAGCGAATCAGGCTGGCCAGTCAGATCGGTGCAGGTCTTGTGGGCGTCATGTATATCCTCGACGAACCGTCCATTGGTTTGCATCAACGCGACAACCAGCGCCTGCTGAGTACCCTCGTCAACCTTCGCGATCTTGGTAACACCGTCATCGTCGTCGAACACGATGAAGAAGCGATCCGTTCTGCTGACTATGTTGTTGATGTCGGACCTGGTGCCGGTGTTCACGGCGGCGAGATTATAGTTTCCGGAAGCGTCCACGATATTCAAGCCTGCCCTCAGTCCATCACTGGCCAGTTTCTTGCGGGTCACCGGTTTATTCCTGTGCCCGCCACACGAAACAAGCTGGATGCCAGCAAGGTGCTTCGCCTGAACGGCGCCAAGGGCAACAACCTGAGAGATATTACTGTAGAACTTCCGGTGGGATTGATGACTGCCATCACAGGCGTTTCTGGGTCCGGCAAGTCAACACTGATCAACGGTACGCTCTATCCCATCGTCGCACGGGAGCTGAACGGCGCTCAGAACGTGCAACCCGCCGATTTCGATTCAGTCGAAGGACTAGAACATCTCGACAAGGTTGTTGATATCGACCAGAGCCCAATCGGGCGCACCCCACGTTCCAATCCGGCGACCTACACAAACATCTTGACACCAATCCGGGATCTGTTTGCCGCCACGCCGGAAGCGCGCTCACGTGGATACAAAGCTGGACGATTCAGCTTCAACGTCAAGGGCGGTCGTTGTGAAGCCTGTCAGGGTGACGGATTGATCAAGGTAGAAATGCATTTTCTTCCCGATATCTATGTCATGTGTGACGAATGCAACGGAAAGCGATACAACCGTGAAACCCTGGAGATTCACTATAAGGGCAAAACTATTCACGAGGTGCTGGAACTCACGGTCGAGGACGCGCACGAGTTCTTCAATCCCGTTCCCATGATTGCCCGGAGACTAAAGACACTGATCGATGTGGGATTGGGTTACATACGACTTGGCCAGTCGGCCATCACACTGTCAGGCGGTGAAGCCCAGCGCGTAAAACTCTCACGCGAGCTTTCCAAGAGAGACACGGGAAAAACACTGTATATCCTTGATGAACCCACCACGGGTCTCCATTTTCACGACATCGAACAGCTTCTGGCCGTGCTGCATAATCTCCGCGATCAGGGCAATACCATTGTCATCATTGAGCACAACCTGGATGTCATCAAAACTGCAGACTGGATTGTTGATCTGGGACCGGAAGGTGGTGACGGTGGCGGACAAATTCTGGTGACCGGGACCCCGGAAGACGTCTCCGCCTGCGAGCACTCGTACACAGGGGAGTTCCTGAAGCCTCTTTTGGCGCCACCTGGTGCAGACTAGATACGGACCGCCAGGAAGGAGCAGTAGATTCCAGTCCTGCGTCATCATTGTGAATAGAGCGGGCAACAAAAAGCCGGGAGTCACCCAGCTTGTTCGAGACGCATCAGCGTCTCTCTTTAACGATCAATGATCGTGCGTTTAAATGACTGATCGTGCGTTCTGGTCTTTTGAGACCTCTCGTTGAGACCCAGGGATGTTACCGCTCAGGATAAAGCTGGATGCTTTTATCCTTCAGTCTTCATCCGCATCTAACTCATCGTCGTCAAAATCGTCCTCATCCGGAACGGGACGATCGACGAGTTCAACGAATGCCATGGGTGCAGAGTCACCCGCGCGAAATCCACACTTCAGAATCCGAGTATAACCACCCGGGCGTTCCGCATACCTCGGGCCGATTTCCGAAAACAGTTTACCAACCACACTCTTGTCACCGGTACGGGAGAACGCAAGACGTCGATTGGCAACGGAGTCTGATTTAGCCAGGGTAATCAATGGCTCGGCCACCCGACGAAGTTCTTTGGCCTTCGGCAAGGTTGTTTTGATCATCTCGTGTTCAATCAACGAGCACGCCATGTTGCGAAACATGGCTTCGCGATGCGAACTCGTTCTGTTCAGATGTCGACCGCTCTTTCTATGACGCATGTCAGTTCCTCAAAAATATCTGTCGCACTGCGATCGGTTTAACCCAGTACCCGATCATCACCGCGAAGAGCCACTGGTGGCCAATTTTCCAACCGCATACCCAGGGCCAGCCCACGTGAGGCAAGTACATCCTTGATTTCAGTCAGTGACTTCTTGCCCAGGTTCGGCGTTTTCAGCAGTTCTACCTCTGTTCGACGAATCAGATCACCGATGTAGTAGATATTCTCTGCCTTAAGGCAGTTCGCAGAGCGTACCGTCAGCTCGAGATCATCAACCGGACGAAGCAGAATTGGATCAATTTCCTCAACATGCTCTTCCGGCTCCGGTTCTTTCTCGCTTTGAAGGTCAACAAACACGGCGACCTGCTGTTGCAGGATAGTTGCGGCGCGACGAATCGCTTCTTCCGGATCAATGGTACCGTTGGTTTCGAGATCAATGATCAATTTGTCCAGGTCGGTGCGCTGTTCAACACGTGCGCTGTCGACCTTGTAAGCGACCCGTTGAACCGGACTATAGGTCGCATCCAGCAGCAGGCTGCCAATCACACGATTGGTTTCTTCATCACCAGCACGAACGTCGGCCGGCTCGTATCCTCGACCTCGACCCACGTGGGCGCGAAGCTTCAGGCTACCGCGCTCGTTGAGCGTTGCGACAACGTGATCCGGATTAGCGATCTCCACATCGTGATCAACCTGGAAATCAGCTGCAGTCACAACACCCGGCCCTTGTTTGTCCAGGGTCAGCTCCGCCTCGTCTGTGGCGTTTAATCGAACTGCAACGCCTTTCAGGTTCAGCAGGATCTCAATGACGTCTTCCTGAACACCTTCGATGGTGCTGTATTCGTGAAGCACGCCATCGATCTCCGCTTCAACGATTGCGCAGCCCGGCATCGATGACAGCAGAATTCTCCGCAATGCGTTGCCCAGTGTATGGCCGAAGCCGCGCTCAAGCGGTTCGAGGGTCACAGTTGCCATCGTCGAAGACTGCTGGTCAACCTGAATCGATTTCGGAGTGAGAAATTCAAGTGACGAATGAACCATAAATACACCTTTACCCAATAGAAACGTTGTTAGAAACCAATGCCGAAACCTGTTATTTGGAGTAGAGTTCCACGATCAGGTTTTCATTGATCTCCTGTGGCAGGTCTTCTCTTTCAGGATATGCCCGAAATACCCCTTCCAATCGATCGGCGTCCACGACCACCCATTCGACGGCTGCCCTGTTGGCTGCTAGCGCGAGGGCGCCCTGGATTCGAAGCTGACTCCTCGCCTTTTCACGAATTGTCACCGTATCACCGGATTCAACCTGGTAAGACGCGATATTGACCACATTGCCATTGACGAGAACAGCCTTGTGGGAAACGAGTTGTCTCGACTCTGCACGCGTTGAGCCGAATCCCATCCGGTACACAACGTTATCAAGACGACGTTCCAACAGACGCAACAGGTTCATCCCCGTCGCACCCTTCTGTCGATCAGCTTTCTTGTAGTAGTTGCGGAACTGCTTCTCAAGAACGCCATACAATCGACGTACCTTCTGCTTCTCCCGCAACTGAATTGCGTAATCCGAGTTTCGCGGACGTCTGCCACCATGCATACCCGGTGGGTTATCCAATTTGCACTTGGACTCGAGAGGACGCACACCACTCTTCAAAAAGAGATCAGTGCCTTCGCGTCGTGCCAGTTTACAGGTAGGGCCAATATATCGGGCCATACTAATTATTCTCCTTTTTCAACGTGTCGCTATACGCGCCGACGTTTCGGCGGGCGACACCCGTTGTGAGGTATCGGTGTCACGTCAGTGATATTGGTTATTCGAAAACCTACGCCCGAAAGGGCGCGAACTGCCGCCTCTCGTCCGGGCCCTGGACCTTTTACAAAGACCTCAAGATTCTGCAGGCCATAGTCCAGTGCCGCGTTTCCGGCCCGCTCAGCAGCAACCTGTGCCGCAAAGGGTGTACTCTTTCGAGCGCCTCTGAATCCTGAACCACCTGCCGTCGCCCAGGACAGTGTTCCGCCCTGACGATCCGTCAATGTAATGATGGTGTTGTTGAAGGAAGCATGAATGTGAGCGAGCCCGTCGACCACCTGACGCTTGCCACGTCGGCGAGTCGTCATGGTCACACTTGCTTCGCCGTCTTCTTCGGCTACTTCGTTCGTGGTTTCTTCTTCAGACATATTGGCGTTCTCTTACCAGCAAGGTGTCGAATCAGATCGACAGCCTAAATGCAGATTTCTATTTTCTGATCGGTTTTGGTGGACCTTTGCGCTGACGAGCATTGGTCTTCGTTCGCTGTCCTCGGACTGGAAGACCGCGCCGATGTCGCATGCCGCGGTAACAACCCAGATCCAGCAGTCGCTTGATGTTCAGTTGCTGCGTCCGGCGCAGATCACCCTCGACCTCGAGTTTCGCAATCTCGTTACGCAGCTTGTCGAGTTCTTCTTCGGTCAGATCCTGAACCTTAACCGATCGTTCAACACCCGTCGCTTCGCAAAGATCCTGCGCTGTCTTGCGACCTATCCCAAAAATGTAGGTCAGGGACACCTCTGTGTGCTTATTGTCAGGAATATTAATCCCGGCCAAACGAGCCATATGCTTCTCCTCTTAGCCCTGACGCTGTTTGTGACGAGGTTCCTTGCAGATGACCCGCACGGACCCCTTACGCCGAATAATCCGGCAGTCTCGGCACATTCTCTTTACTGACGCTCTGACTTTCATAGTTCTACCCTTTGATAAGAGAGTGTGCGACTCATCGCTTGAAATTCTGTAAGTTGGCCTTCTTCATCAATGCATCATATTGATGCGACATCAGATGCGTATTCACTTGCGCCATGAAATCCATCACCACGACCACAACGATCAGCAGCGCGGTTCCACCCAACTGAAATGTAATCCCGAACTGGGTGACCAGGAACTGAGGCAACAGACATACACCGGTCATGTACAACGAGCCAAACAATGTCAGGCGGGTGAGAATCGTATCGATGTGTCGTGCAGTCTGCTCGCCTGGTCGATAGCCCGGAATGAAGGCTGACTGTCGTTTCAGGTTATCCGCCACCTCCTTCGGGTTGAACATGATGGCCGTGTACCAGAAACAGAAGAAAATAATACCGGCCGAGAACAGAATCATGTTGAGCGGCTGTCCCGGCGCAATCTGCAGGCTGATCTCCTGGAGCCACTCCATGTTCGGGGACTGGCCAAACCACTGCCCCAGAGACGCAGGGAACAGCAAAAGACTGCTGGCAAAGATCGCAGGAATAACACCTGCCATGTTGACCTTCAACGGCAAATGGCTGCTCTGCTGCTGGTACATTCGTCGCCCCTGTTGGCGACGGGCGTAATTGATCGTAATCCGACGTTGGCCCCTTTCAACAAAGACAACCCCTGCGACAATCAGCACTGCAACCGCACCCACCAAGAGCATCACAAGTGGGTGAATCTCACCCTGACGACCCTGCTCAAACAATTGTCCAATCGCACCCGGGAAACCCGCCACGATGCCCGCGAAGATAAGTATGGAAATACCGTTCCCCACACCTCGTTCGGTCACCTGTTCACCCAGCCACATCAGGAACATTGCACCTGTTACGAGGGTCGTCACTGCGACAAAATGGAAACTGAGGGTCGCTGTATAGGACAACCCTTGCGAGGCCAACCCGCTGCTCATCGCGAAGCCTTGCACCAGCGCAAGCGCAAGCGTGCCGTACCTGGTGTACTGAGTGATTTTGCGACGACCCGCTTCTCCTTCTTTACGCAGCTGTTGCAGCGATGGCGTGGTAGCAACTAGGAGCTGGGTAATAATCGACGCCGAAATATACGGCATGATACCCAATGCAAATATACTCATGCGCTCCAGGGCTCCCCCTGAGAACATGTTGAACAAATCGATGATACCGCCCTGGTTCTGATCAAAGAGCGCACTCAGGCGTTCCGGATTGATACCTGGGACAGGGATATGGCTACCAACGCGGTAGACCACGATTGCGACCAGCACATACCACAGCCGTGAGCGCAGCTCCGAGAGCCCTCCCCCGGATGCAGCCGCGGCGCCAGCTGCGCCTCGTTGTGTCAGTAGTGATGCCATGATAAGTCGTTATTCCTGGATGCTGCCCCCGGCAGCTTCGATGGCAGCTCTTGCCCCTTTAGTGACGCCGATACCCTTCAGCGTTACCGCTCTGGTAATTTCTCCCGACAACATCACTTTGGCGCGCTGCTGCGTCCCAGACATGATATTGGCATCCTGAAGAGCTTTGACGTCAACGACTTCCGCTTCAACCCGGCCAAGTTCAGACAGCGTCACTTCCGCGGTGATCCGTGACTTCCTAGAGTTGAACCCGAACTTCGGCAGTCTCTTCTGGAGAGGCATCTGACCGCCCTCGAATCCGATCCGGATACGCCCACCTGACCTCGACTTCTGTCCTTTGTGACCACGGCCACTGGTCTTACCCAGGCCGCTACCAATACCGCGGCCAACACGTTTGGCTTGTTTCCGGCTGCCGTTCGCACCCTTTATCGTATTCAGTCGCATATTCATTCTCCTGACCCGGCGGTCTGATTTAGCTCTCTTCGACCGCCAACAGATAGGCCACTCTATTAATCATGCCTCTGTTAGCCGGGGTATCAGCGACCTCAACGGTCTGATGCATTCTGCGAAGCCCCAACCCAGCCACACAGGCCTTATGGTTCTTCAGGCGTCCAATCACACTTTTCTTCAGTGTGACTTTGATCGTTTTATCCGTACTCATAATGACTAAATGATTCCAGTGTCGTTGCCGATGCGCCCACGCGCCTTCGTAACTCAGAACTGCAGACCGCCTTCGCGTGCTGCATCTGCCAGCGCCTTGACGCGCCCGTGATACTTGTATCCCGAACGATCAAACGCCACCTTTTCGATCCCTTTCGCCTTTGCCCGCTCGGCGATCAATCGCCCGATCTCAGCGGCACCCGTGGTGTTGCTCCGAAACTGACCACGCAGGTCTTTCTCTACCGTTGACGCGGAGGCCTGGATCTCATTACCAGCAGCCGAGATGATCTGTGCATAGATATGCTGCGGCGAACGATAGACACACAAGCGCGGTGTTTCCAACTCACGGATGTGCATCCGGCTCCTTCGGGCCCGGCGCAGTCGTGCATCGTTTTTCTTGCTCATGTCTCGTCTGGTTCCTGTCTTTCTCTTTTCAAAGAAGGGTCTAAGAAGGTTCGGCGCCTCTTGAGTTCAGGCACTATTTCTTCTTCGCTTCCTTACGTCGTACGTATTCGTTGGCATACCGAACGCCCTTACCCTTATAGGGCTCTGGCGGACGGTATGCGCGAATCTCCGCTGACACCTGCCCAACCAGTTGCTTGTCGATACCTTTCACGATCACCTGGGTCTGACTCGGTGTTTCGATTTCGATGCCTTCCGGCACCTGGTACTCCACCGGATGGGAAAACCCCAATGCCAGCGTCAGTTTCTTACCTTGTGCCTGCGCCCTGTAACCTACACCCTGCAATTCAAGCTCTTTCGTAAATCCTTCTGAGACACCAGTCACCATATTCTGAACCAGTGCGCGATAAGTCCCCGCCAGAGCCCGTGCTTTACGATCACCGGAGGTCGATTTGAATCGCAGGACGTTATCCTCCTCGGAGACCTCCACAAGCGTACTTGGCGCCAGACTCAGGCTTCCCTTACCACCTTTAACGCTGATTTCATCACCGAGAGTGACCTCAACGCCGCCTGGCACGTGCACCGGAGCATTCGCGATACGTGACATGTTGCTTTCCTACTTAACCTATCGTTACGGCCAAAACCGCTACTGTTTGTTTCTCAGAATACCGAGCAAATAATCTCGCCACCCACACCCGCTGACCGCGCTGCACGATCCGTCATCATGCCTTTGTTCGTCGACATGATGTAAACGCCCAAGCCACCATTCAGTTCTGGAATGTCGTCTTTTCCGCGGTACTGCCTCAGTCCAGGGCGGCTTTCCCGCTGAAGGTGCTCAATCACTGGCTTACCTTCAAAGTACTTCAGATGGATTGTCAGCGTTTTCTTCATTTCACCACCGACTTCACAGGACTCAACAAATCCCTCATCGCGAAGCACTCGGGCAACCTCTGCCTTTGTATTCGAGGCACCCATGGCCACCTTGTCGATTCCAGCCATCTGTGCGTTTCTGATTCGCGTCAGCATATCCGCGAGTGGATCCTGCATTGTCATAAAATCTCCTCTTTGACTACCAGCTAGACTTCACAAGGCCCGGGACATCACCGCGCATGGCTGCTTCACGCAACTTGGTCCTGGAAAGCCCAAAGCGTCGATACACCGCATGGGGTCGGCCTGTCAGGCTGCAACGACGCACCCCTCGGACCGGACTCGAATCACGAGGCAGCTTCTGCAGTTTCACCTGGGCATCCCAACGTTCGTCATCGCTCGTTTCGGGATTGCGCAGAATTTCCTTCAGCGCGGCCCGTTTCGCAGCATACTTTTTGACTGCCTTCGCCCGCTTCAACTCGCGGTTGATCATCGACTTCTTTGCCATCGGTCCCTCTTACCCTGCTTCCCGAAATGGAAAGTTAAATGCAGTGAGTAACGCTCGCCCGTGATCGTTATTAGCAGCGGTCGTCACAATATTGATATCCAGGCCACGCACCCGATCAGTCTTGTCGTAGTCGATCTCTGGAAAAACGATCTGTTCGTTCATACCCATCGAGAAATTGCCACGACCATCAAATGCCCTTGGATTAACGCCACGAAAATCACGTTGGCGTGGAATAGCGATATTGATCAGACGCTCCAGGAAATCGTACATTCGTCCGCGCCGCAGCGTGACCATGCACCCGATAGGCATTCCGGTTCTGATCTTGAAGCCCGCTTCTGACCTTCGCGCCTTCGTGCTTACACACTTTTGTCCGGCAATCAGCTCAAGGTCACCCTGTGCAGCGTCCAGAAGCTTACGATCCGAAAGCGCCTCGCCCACACCCATGTTCAGTGTGATCTTGGTCAGTCTGGGAACCTGCATCGTGTTGGCCAGTCCCAACTGCTCCATGAGCGCCGGCCTGATCTCATTGTCATATTGTGTTTTCAAATCTGTCATTGATTATCCAGCCTTTCGGGAATTCAAACCCTACTAGTCGATCTCCTCGCCACTTGAGCGGAAAACGCGCACCTTCTTGCCATCGTCCAACGCTTTGAAGCCAACCCGATCACCCTTGTTAGACTCCGCGTTGTAGATCGCAACATTCGAAATATGAATGGGCGCTTCCTTTTCCTGGATTCCCCCAGGTTCGTTCATCTGCGGATTGCCCTTCTGATGCTTCTTCACCATGTTGACACCCGACACATAGAGACGCTTGTCATCAATAATGCGTGTCACTACACCTCGACGACCCTTGTCCCGCCCGGCGAGCACGATCACCTCATCGTCTTTTTTGATCTTTTGCATGCTTTTACCTACTCACTCGCTCTCTTCGCCAGCTTCAAAGCACTTCGGGCGCAAGCGATATGATGCGCATGAAATTGTCATTCCGAAGTTCACGGGTCACCGGTCCAAAAATCCGCGTCCCGATCGGTTGCTTCTGCGCGTTCAGCAATACCGCCGCGTTACCATCAAAACGAATCAAGCTGCCATCCGATCGACGGATGCCACGCTTCGTCCTGACCACAACCGCGTCCAGAACCTGCCCCTTACGCACCCGGCCCCGAGGGATCGCTTCCTTGACTGTCACCTTGATGACGTCACCGATCCCCGCGTACCGGCGCTTGGATCCACCCAACACCTTGATGCACATCACACGTCGCGCACCGCTGTTGTCGGCAATATCCAGATAGGTCTGTGCCTGAATCATGTTGTCCTCAATACACTCTTGTAACTGTCAACGACTGGTAACAAACGTCTCAGATGACCGTCGCTTTTCGGTCAATTGATTTCAGCGCCCATGACTTAGTCTTGGACATTTTTTTCGCTTCCTCGATGGTCACCTCGTCACCTTCCTGACACTGGTTCTCCGGATCGTGGACATGAAATTTCTTGGATTGCTTGATGTACTTGCCATAGACGGGGTGCTTTACCCGACGCTCAACAACCACGGTGGCTGTCTTGTCCATCTTGGCGCTGAATACCGTGCCATTCATCGTACGTGTGACCGTTTCGCTCATACTGACTCTGTCCCGCTCATCTCGTTCGCCTTCTGACGCAGCACCGTCTTCACACGGGCAATGTCTTTCTTGTTTTCCCGCAGAAGGTGAGGCTGGCTCAACTGTCCCGTCGACCGCTCCATTCGCAGGGAGAATCGATCCCGCGACAACTCCAGCAGCGTCTGCTCGAGTTCTTCTACCGTCTTCTCTTTCAGCTCTGCCGCATTCATCACTTACATCGCCACTCGTTTTACGAACTGGGTTGTGAACGGCAGCTTGCGTCCCGCCAGGCGAAATGCCTCACGCGCAACCTCCTCGGTCACTCCTTCCATCTCGTACAGCACTTTGCCCGGCTTGATCTGGGCAACCCAGTACTCCACGTTACCCTTACCTTTACCCTGTCTGACTTCGAGCGGCTTTTTGGTGATCGGTTTGTCCGGGAACACCCGAATCCAGATCTTGCCACCGCGTTTGACATGACGCGTCATAGCTCGGCGACCCGCCTCAATCTGGCGCGCGGTCAAACGACCTCGAGCTGTTGACTTCAGTCCGTATTCGCCAAAGCTCACTGAACTGCCACGATGGGCCAGACCGCGATTACGACCTTTGTGCTGCTTGCGAAACTTCGTTCTTTTAGGCTGTAACATCTCTCATTTCCAACCGATCATCTACTGCATAAAGCCAGCGGCTGCGCCATCTGCTTCTTCACGTTCACCCAGGATCTCACCCTTGAAAATCCAGACTTTGATGCCCAGCACTCCGTAAGTGGTGTGGGCTTCGGTCTGAGCGTAGTCGATATCCGCGCGCAAGGTGTGCAAGGGAACTCGGCCTTCCAGGTAGCTTTCCGACCGGGCAATTTCTGCCCCGCCCAATCGACCTGCAACGCGCACCTTGATGCCCTCTGCACCAAGGCGCATGGCATTCTGCATGACACGCTTCATCGCCCGACGAAACTGCACCCGGCGCTCCAACTGCTGTGCGACGTTCTGGGCCACCAGGAACGCATCCACCTCCGGCTTGCGAATTTCTTCGATATTGATGTGTACCGGTACGCCCATCATTCGAGCAACCAACTGACGCAGTCTTTCAACATCCTCACCTTTCTTGCCGATCACAATGCCGGGTCGCGCGGTGTGAATGGTAATTCGAGCGGTATTCGCGGGACGCTGAATTTCAATTCGGCTGACTGATGCCTGCGACAACCGCTTCTGCAGGAAGCCCCTGACCTCAAGATCTTCCAGCAATTTGTCGCGATATGCAGGCCCGTCCGCGTACCACACCGATGTGTGATCCTTGACGATCCCCAGTCGCAATCCTGTTGGGTGTGCTTTCTGACCCATGTGATCTCCTGATCCCTTACCCGTCTACTGCTCGTCGGCAACCGCGAGCGTGATATGGCAGGTTCGCTTGAAAATTCTGTCTGCCCGACCCTTGGCGCGTGGTCGCAATCGCTTCATCGTGAGTGATTCATCCACAAACACCCGCGACACTGTCAACTCGTCTACATCCGCACCTTCATTGTGTTCAGCATTCGCAATTGCCGACTCAAGAAGCTTGCGCACCATATGCGCACCTTTCTTCGTACTGAACGACAGGAGATTCAACGCATCACCTACCGGTTTGCCGCGAATCTGATCCGCGACGAGACGCGCCTTCTGCGCGGAGATGCGCGCTCTCGATAGTTTTGCTGCAACTTCCATCGTTCTATCCGTACTCTCTATCCGTTCTTTCTATCCGTATTCTTGACTGCACTTCAATCCCGGGCGTTTTAGCGTCGCGCCTTACGGTCCGCTGCATGCCCCCTGAACGTCCTCGTTGGGGCAAACTCCCCAAGCTTGTGACCCACCATGTCTTCGTTCACAAAGACCGGCACATGCTGGCGACCGTTGTATACCTGAATCGTCAGGCCAACGAAATCTGGCGCGATCATCGAACGACGGGACCACGTTCTGATCGGTCGCTTATCGTTGGTATCCACCGCACTCTGCACCTTCTTAATGAGATGCAGGTCGATGAAGGGTCCTTTCTTAAGACTACGTGGCACTTGCTCTTCTCCCGTTAACTACGCAGTTATCTGCCGCGACCAGTGCGACGCTTGCGCACAATCATCTTGTCAGTCCGCTTGTTTTTGCGGGTCTTGAATCCCTTGGTTGGCATTCCCCAGGGTGATACCGGATGGCGGCCACCGGAGGTTTTGCCCTCACCACCACCATGTGGGTGATCAACCGGATTCATGACTACACCCCGCACTGTCGGGCGCACGCCTCTCCATCGCTTCGCGCCCGCCTTGCCGAGGGACCTCAGGTTGTGTTCCCAGTTCCCGACACCACCGATCGTGGCCTTGCACTCTGCCAATACCTTGCGCATTTCACCAGAGCGCATACGAAGCGTGACATATTGGCCTTCCTTTGCGACCAGCTGACACGACGCACCTGCACTACGTGCCATCTGTGCACCTTTACCTGGTTTCAGCTCAACAGCATGGATCACCGTACCCATCGGAATGTTGCGCATGGGCAAGCAGTTTCCGGGTCGGATGGGTGCGTCATTACCTGATCTGAGGGTGTCACCAGCGGCGACGTCACGGGGTGCAAGGATGTATCGGCGTTCGCCGTCGGCGTACTTGAGGAGGGCTATGTGGGCAGTTCGGTTGGGGTCGTATTCTAGGCGTTCTACTGCGGCATTGATGCCGTCTTTATTTCGGTGGAAATCGATCACACGATACTTCTGCTTGTGACCACCACCAATATGCCGGGTGGTAATACGACCTGCGTTATTCCGTCCACCCGTCTTGCTCTTCTTCTCAAGCAACGGCTTATGTGGCTCACCGCGATAGAGGTCAGGATTGGTAACCTTGACGACGAAACGCCGACCTGGTGATGTTGGTTTTGCTTTGACTACTGGCATGATGCTGACTCGCTCGTTCTAGCCGTTCGCAAGGGACGTAAAATCGATGTCCTGGCCTTCCGCCAGGGTCACGTAAGCCTTTTTCCAATTCGGCTTTCGCGACGTTCCGGTGAAGCGACGCTTCACCTTGCCCTTCATATTCAGGACAGTGACGCCACGAACTTCCACGTCATACAATTTCTGGACCGCTTCCTTGATCTCAGTCCGGGTCGCATCTTTCGCGACTTTGAACGTAATCTGATTGGCGGTATCCGCCACATTGGTCGCCTTCTCTGAGATGTGGGCGCCCAGCAGTACCTGGTACAGGCGTTCTTCGTTCATCCCAGCATCTCCTCTGCCTGCTTCAGCGCACCGACCGTAAACAGCACCTTGTCAAACCGAAGCAGATCAACCGGGTTGATCCCTTTTACATCAATGACTTCAACGCTCTTCAGATTACGAGCCCCGAGGTAGAGATTTTCGTCCAATGATTCGACCACGATCAATCCACCGTCGAGATCCAGCTCATTGAGAAGACTGACAACAGCCTTGGTGCGCGGCTCCGGCACCTCAAACGTCTCCGCGACCACCAGGCGCTCCTGCCTGATCAACTCAGACAAAATGGACTGCATGGCACCGCGATACATCTTGCGGTTCACCTTCTGACTGAAATCCTGGGTCTGACTTGGGAAAGTCACACCCCCACTTCGCCAGATCGGGCTTCGAATCGTCCCTGCGCGTGCCCGTCCCGTGCCTTTCTGACGGAACGGCTTCCGACCGCCGCCACGCACGTCTGATCGCGACTTCTGTGACCGGGTGCCCTGACGGCCACCCGCCATGTACGCAACGACCACCTGATGAACAAGCGCCTCATTAAACTGGCGCGCAAAAGTGGCTTCTGAAATTTCAACGGCTTTACCTGATCCGCCGCCCGCTTGAGTGATCGTAAGGTTCACTGGCTCGCTTCCTTTATCCTTTCACCGCCGGTCGCACAATGACATCTGCGCCGGGTGCACCCGGCACGGCGCCTTTCACGAGTAACAGATGGTTCTCGGTATCAACCTGTACCAGCTCGAGATTCTGGGTCGTGGTCTTCACGTTACCCATATGACCTGCCATCTTCTTGCCTTTAAAAACACGGCCCGGCGTCTGACACTGCCCGATCGATCCTGGGGCCCGGTGCGAAATCGAGTTTCCGTGCGACATGTCCTGGGTCTTGAAGTTGTGGCGCTTAACGACACCCGCAAAGCCCTTACCTTTCGAAACGCCTGTCACGTCGAGCTTTTGTCCTGCCTCGAATCCCTCGAGTGTGAGGTCATCGCCCACTGAAAATTCGAGCTCTTCGTCAGATCGGAACTCGACGAGACCACGGCCTGCCTCGACATTCGCCTTCGCAAACTGCCCTGCAGCGGGCTTTCGAACGCGCGACGGCTTGCGGCGACCATGGGTTACCTGAACCGCGCTGTAACCATCCTTTTCGGTGGTCTTGAGTTGTGTCACGCGATTGGGCTGCGCCTCTATCACAGTCACAGGCACGGACCGACCGTCTTCTGTGAAGACCCTCGTCATGCCTCTCTTTATTCCTACTATGCCAAGTGCCATGTCGGCTCCTTCGTTCTCTAGTCCGATCAACCCAGATTGATCTGAACTTCTACACCCGCCGCCAGATCAAGTTTGGTCAACGCATCAACGGTGCGTTCAGTCGGCTCAACAATATCCAGCATCCGTTTGTGGGTACGGATCTCATACTGATCTCGCGCATCTTTGTTGACATGCGGCGAGATCAGTACAGTGAACTTCTCTTTCCGTGTCGGCAGCGGGATTGGTCCACGCACTTGCGCACCAGTTCGTTTCGCTGTATCCACGATTTCCTGTGTTGAGGCATCAATAAGGCGATGATCAAACGCCTTCAATCGAATCCTGATTCTCTGATTTTGCATAAGTTATCCTCAGCACAGGCAAAAACTAGTGCGACAAAGCCCCTCAGGCAGCCGGCAACGACCGTAACTACTTGAAAAATAAGGGCGAAAGGCTCCCGCCCTCAGAAAGGGAGCCGGCATCTTAAAGATACCCCCGCGTCAAGTCAAGCGGCCAGCGGTCTGCTGTTGAGACCTTGTCTGTTATTGTTTTTTTCTGTCCTTCTCTCGTTCCATCTGGCCTGTCTTGCCAGTCCTCGAATGACCGGTTTGGGACTTCCCCAACCCATTATTTTTTAATCAGTTTTCGATACCGGTTACGACGCCGGCACCCACGGTGCGCCCGCCTTCCCGTATCGCAAATCGCTGACCTTCTTCCATCGCAATCGGTGCGATCAGTT
>MDTB01192419.1_pt1 | contig 40673 bp, 45 predicted proteins | sample 811161 | NCBI WGS metagenome assembly MDTB01 (sample SAMN05326650, study PRJNA326480) | marine metagenome | isolation source: seawater | place: Mediterranean Sea | collected 2009 | reverse complement strand
TGAGTTTTTGCCATTTTTTTGATTCATAATTTATTTAAAATAATTTATACATTAAATAACTATGTCTTTTAATACTTTTGGAAAAATTTTTAGGTTCACAACTTGGGGGGAATCGCACGGTTCAGCTATAGGCTGTGTAGTTGATGGCTGTCCTCCTAATATCCATATTTCAGAGAGAGAAATTCAAAAAGATATGAACAAAAGAAGGCCTGGGCAATCTAAGTTTACAACCCAAAGAAAAGAGTCAGATAAAGTTTCGATTTTATCTGGAATATTTCAGGGAAAAACAACTGGAACACCTATATCAATGATAATTTATAATGAGGATAAAAGATCTAGAGATTACGAGTCAATAAGAAATAAATTTAGACCTGGTCACGCAGATTTCACTTATTTTAAAAAATACGGTATTAGAGATTTTAGAGGTGGCGGCCGTCAGTCTGCTAGAGAAACTGCAAGCAGGGTTGCGGCAGGAGCTATTGCAAAAATTATACTTAAAAAAATAGTTGGAAAAAAATTAAATATTGTTGGAGGTGTTACTCAGCTAGGTATTATGGGTTGTGATATTAATAAATGGAATGACAAAGAAATAAGAAGAAATCCATTTTTTTGTCCAGATAAATCTTCAGTTAAAATTTGGGAAAAGTATTTGTTGAGTATTAGAAAATCTGGTTCATCTTGTGGTGCAATAATTGAACTTCGAGCCAAAGGAGTACCTGTGGGATTAGGCGCTCCTATTTATTCTAAGCTTGATGCAGATATAGCTTCGGCTTTAATGAGTATTAATGCAGTGAAAGGAGTTAATATTGGTGCGGGTATGAATTCAGCTTTTTTAACAGGTGAAGAAAATTCAGATGAAATAAGAAAAGAGTCAGGAAAAATTAAATTTAAAACTAATATGGCTGGAGGTATACTTGGTGGCATTTCATCTGGCCAAGACATAGTGGCTTCGTTTGCAGTAAAACCTACTTCCTCGATTTTAAGCAGTAGAGAAACAGTTACAAAAAAAGGTAAAAATACTAAAATTTCTGTTAAAGGTAGACATGACCCTTGTGTAGGTATTAGAGCTGTTCCAATTGGTGAAGCTATGCTTGCTTGTGTGATACTTGATCACTACCTTATGAATAGAGCACAATGCGGTTAATTTGATAATTTATTTTTAGCAAAAATAATATTTGATTTTAAAGCTTGTTCAATTTTTTCTACAATAGAATTATGATTTAAACCAGCTCTTTCGTACATATTGAATGGTGTATCTTGATCAATGAAAAAATCTGGTAAAAACATTGATCTAAATTTAAGACCTTTATCAAAGACACCTCTATCTGAAAGAAGTTTCATAACATGAGAGCCAAATCCTCCTATTGAACCTTCTTCTATAGTAATGATTAGTTCATGGTTGCTAGCAACTTCAAGAATAAGTTTTTCATCGAGAGGTTTTGCAAATCTAGCATCTATAATTGAAATTTGAATTCCTTTTTTTTCTAAAACTTCTTTTGCTTTTTTGCATTCCTCTAACCTTGCGCCAAAGTTCAATATAGCTACTTGTTTACCTTCGCTTATAATTCTTCCTTTTCCAATTTCTAAAAAGTCATTTATTCCTGGAAGTTCGACTCCTGTTCCGTTTCCTCTAGGATATCTAAAAGCAGAGGGTTTATCGTTTATACTAACTGAAGTATTTATCATTTTAACGAGTTCCGATTCATCACTAGCTGCCATAACAACAAAATTTGGAAGAGTAGCTAAATAAGTAATATCAAATGAACCTGCATGGGTTGGTCCATCAGCACCAACTAAACCGGCTCTATCAATCGCAAATCTTACAGGTAATGACTGCAATGCTACATCATGAACAACCTGATCATATGCTCTTTGTAAAAAAGTGGAGTAGATGGCCGCAAAGGGCTTGTAGCCTTCGGTAGCCAAGCCAGCAGCAAAAGTTACAGCATGTTGCTCGGCTATGCCAACATCAAACATTCTATCTGGAAATCTTTTTTCAAAATCATTTAAACCAGTTCCTGATGGCATTGCTCCGGTTATACCTATTATTTTAGTGTCTTTTTCCGCGTGTTTGATTAATGTTTGAGAGAAAACTTTTGTATATGGTAGCACGCTTGATTTAGATTTAGTCTGTTTGCCAGTTAAAATATTAAATTTTGAAACTCCATGGTACTTATCTCCAGATTCTTCAGCTGGTTTATAGCCTTTTCCTTTTTGAGTAATTGCATGAATCAATATCGGGCCATTGTGATTTGAATTCTTTACATTTTCTAGAATTTTGACTAAGTAATCAACATCATGACCATCGATAGGACCAATATAGTAAAATCCTAATTCACTAAATAAAGTACCTCCTGTAACTATTCCTCTTAATATATCTTCAGCTTTTCCAGCTTTTTGACTAAACCTTTTTGAGAAAGCTGAGGTTATTAATTTAATCGTTTCTCTTAAACTAAAATATATCTTTCCAGATAATAATTTAGCAAGGTATTTGCTCATTGCTCCTACAGGCTTAGCTATAGACATTTCATTATCATTTAAAATTACTACTAATTTTGATTTTAAGGCTCCAGCATTATTCATGGCTTCGTAAGCCATCCCTGCGCTCATTGCGCCGTCGCCTATAACTGCAATAACATTATTATGTTCATTGGACAATTTTTTCGCTACAGAAATTCCTAAAGTTGATGAGATGGAAGTCGAACTATGGGCGGCACCAAAAGGATCGTACTCACTTTCATCTCTTTTTGTAAAACCGGATAACCCGCCTCCCTTTCTTAGAGTTTTAATTTCTTTCTTTCTTCCAGTTAAAATTTTATGTGGGTAACATTGATGACTGACGTCCCAAACTAACTTATCTTTTGGAGTATCAAAAACATAATGAAGCGCAATAGTAAGCTCTACAACTCCAAGACCCGCACCTAGATGACCTCCAGTTTCTGATACCGCATTTATTAATTCTAATCTTAATTCATCAGAAATTTGTTTTAAATCTTTTTTATCAAATTTTCTTAAATCTGACGGGTAATTTATTTTATCCAATAATTTTGTCATTAGTATTTTCTCTCTAAAATAAAATTTACTATTTCTTTTAAATCTTTAGCTTTTTTTCCATGTTTTTTTAAATTTCTCAATATATTTTTTTTTAGTTTAACTGCATATTTATAGGAATTATTATATCCCATTAAATTAATTATAGTAGACTTTCCTTTTTTTTTATCTTTATTGACTTTTTTTCCAGTCAAACTTGATTTTCCCTTGATATCTAAAAAGTCATCTGACAATTGAAAAAGTAATCCAATATCTTCACCAATTTTACTAAGTTTATTTATCTCTTTTTTGTTTTTACCAGCTATTTGTCCAACTGCAAAACAACAAAAGTTAAATAACTTTCCAGTTTTCTTTTTTTGCATATCTAAAATTTCCTGAAAACTCTTTTTTTTATTTTCAAATTTTAAGTCTAAATTTTGGCCGCCAGCGATACCTGCATGACCAGCGCACTCAGCCAATTTTTTAATTAGTAAAACTTTATAGCTATCCCTAATTTTAAAATTTTTATCCGCTATCATTTCGAAAGCTAGAGTTAACAAAGAATTACCTGCTAATATTGCTGTAGCTTCACCGTATTTAATATGAGCCGTAGCTTTTCCTCTTCTTAAAATATCATTATCCATACAAGGAAGATCATCATGTATTAAAGAATACGAATGAATACACTCAACTGCGCCACAAATATTTAAAAGTTTAGATTGTTCTAAGCTGTAAAGTTTACCTGAGGACAATATAATACTTGATCTTAATTTCTTTCCCCCAGATAAAACACCATAGTTCATCGGTTTGATTAACAAACTTTTATTTTGTTTATTTACATATTTCTTTATAAATAAATCTATTTTTTTAGCATTAGAAATTAAACTATTTTTTAACATTTAATTTTCCTCTAAAATTAATTTCTTTTAGTTTGTTTTTAAATAATTCATCTATGTGCTTATTTAATTTTAAAAGCCTATCATAATCATTTGTATAGTCCTCTAAATTTGTCCCATCTTTTTCAAATTTATCTAAAATTTTATTGATTTCTTCCTTAGACTCTTTTATTGATTTACTTCTAATGTCAGCTGGAATATTTTTACTCGTCATAAACTTATAATATTTATACTATGCAAAATATCTATTCAAACATAATTAAATTTAATTCAAAAAATTTTAACAAAATAATAAAAATTCTCAAAAAAGGAGGTATAATTGGTTTGCCAACTGAAACAGTATATGGTTTAGCTGGCAACGCTTATTCCCTAAAGGCTATAAAAAAGATTTATAAATCTAAAAAAAGGCCAAAGAATAACCCGTTGATAGTTCATTATTATGATTTTAAACAAGCAGAAAAAGATGTTTTCTTAGAAAAAAAATTTTTTAAGATTTATAAAAAGTTAAGCCCTGGCCCATTAACTTATATCGTCAAAAAAAAAATAAATTCAAGAATAAAACCTATGGTATGTTCAAATTTAAATACAGTTGGAATAAGATTTCCAAAAAATAAGATTATAAGAAAAATTTTAAAAAAAATTAATTTTCCATTAGCGATGCCTAGCGCAAATAAATCAGCAAGTATAAGCCCTGTACATCCTGAAGATGTTTCAGACGAATTTAACAGTATGATAAAAGTAGTAAATGGTGGCCCGGCTATTATTGGACTTGAGTCAACTGTTTTAAACTTAGTTGGATCGGCTTCAATTTTAAGGCCAGGAAAGATTACACCAGCTCAAATTAAAAAAATTTTAAAAGAAAAAATTAAAGTTTTTCTTAAGCAAGATATTATAAAATCTCCAGGATCTTTAAAAAAGCATTATTCTCCTAATATCCCAATGTTTCTCAATCAAAAAAATTGTCCTAAAAAATACGCATTTATTACTTTTGGTAAAAATTATCCTGTGACAAGAAATTCTTTTAATTTAAGTAGAAAATCTAATTTAAATGAAGCTGGTAAAAAATTGTACAAATATTTAAGAATAATAAAAAAAAGAAAATTTAAAAAAATATACGTAGCACCAATACCTTACAAAGGAATAGGTTATGCTATAAATGATAGATTGAAACACGCCTCAAGCAAATGAAATTAGAAGTTAAAAATTTGGAAAAAGAGTTTAATAACTTTAAAGCAGTTAATAATATTAGCTTTAAAATAGAAGAAGGTGAAACTTTGGGATTGTTGGGTCCAAATGGTTGTGGAAAGACTACAACTATAGGGATGCTGCTCGGGTTAATTAAACCGACAAATGGAAAAATATTAATAAATGGAGAAAATTTTGAAGACTTAAACAGAGAGACAACTTTAAGTCATTTAAATTTTGCTTCTCCATACGTGGAGCTGCCAAAAAAATTATCAGTAAAAGAAAATCTTGAAATTTATGCAAGATTATACGGAATAAAGAATTTAAAAGATAGAATATCTGAAATTACAAAAGATTTAAATTTAGATTCATTTATAAATAAAAAAACTGGAGAACTCTCTTCAGGTCAAAAAAATAGAGTTTCCCTTGCCAAGTCCTTGATAAATAAACCCAAGATATTATTTTTGGATGAGCCTACTGCAAGTTTGGATCCTGATATTGGCGACTTTGTAAGAGAATATATAGAAAATTACAAATCTAAAAATAAGATTTCTATTTTGTTGGCTTCTCACAATATGCGAGAAGTTGAAAGACTTTGTGACAACGTAATAATGATGAAGAATGGAGTTATAGTAGATAAAGGAACTTGTGACTCGCTCATAAAAAAACATGGCAGAAATAATTTAGAAGATACTTTTTTAAAATTAGCGAGGAATAAAAATGAACTGGCATAAAGTTTACGGCCTTAGCCTAAGACATTTTTATTTAATTAAAAGTTCATTTCCAAGAATTTTAGATCTTATTTACTGGCCAAGTATTCAAATTTTTCTTTGGGGTTTTATATCTAAATTTTTTACTCTAAATTCTTCATATTATAATAATACGATTGGAGTAATTTTATCTGCAGCTATCTTGTACGATTTTCTTTTTCGATCTAGTATTAGCTATAATATGATGTTTTTAGAAGAAATTTGGAGTAGAAATTTTACTAATCTTTTTATATCTCCAATAAAAATCAAGGAAATAATTGCAGCTTTAACTTTAACTGCAATTGTACGTACATTGATTGGAATGGTGCCAGCTGCGCTGCTTGCTATACCTTTGTTTGGAGTATCCATTTTCAAAATTGGGTTACCTTTAATTTCTTTGCTACTGAGTTTGTATATATTTGGTATCACTTTAGGCTTACTAGTAACGTCTGGATTAATAAGGTTTGGTCCATCATTTGAAAATATTGCCTGGGCAAGTCTATTTTTCTTAGCTCCGTTAGGGTGCATATATTATCCAATCGAAATTTTACCAGACTGGCTTCAAATAATTGCAAAAATATTGCCTTTAGTGCATATTTTTGAGGAAATGAGAAACATTTTAATTAACGACATTATAAGTTATACTAGGATTTTAATATCAATAAGCATATCTTTTTTTTATTTTTTATTTGGGGTTTTTGTTTTTTATATCTCTTATAACGGAGCAAAAAATAGAGGCACATTGATTAATATTGGAGAGTAGAATGCATAAAAAAATTGAAGATATTAAAAAAAATGAAGGATCGCCCAAAATTATAAAAAATATTTTTAACAAAAAAGAGATAAATAAATTTTTAGATCTCTACAATTTACTTCCTACAACAGTTCATAATAAAAAACAAAATGTTATAAAAAAAAGATGGTTAATCGATTATGGCAAAGAATTAGAGGAATTATTTTATGAAAAAGTAAAAAATGAAATTGGTGATTTTAAATATGATAATTTAAAGACTGATGAAGGTGAAATTATTTATGGTTTGTTTCAGGAAAGTTATAATCCTATTGGGTTGCATATAGATGGTGGCTTTAATTTAGATGATTTAATTTACAAACAAACTTTAATTCCTCTCACTCCAGTAGGAAGTACTGTTATTTTTAGAAATAGGTTTTATGGAGAATCAACAAATTTTACAATTGATAGTGATGAATTATCAGTTAGAAAATTGAATTATGGTCAAAATAAAAGGTCAAATAAACATATAGGTATGTTTGGAGATAAACCTTTTAGCTCAGATGATCATAAGAAATATTTAGGTCATGAAAAGCTTGATAATCTTTTAGGTTTAGAAATAGATTTGGTTTATGAATGGGAACTGGGCTCTATGTTAATATTTGACAGGACTAATCTCCACTGCTCTTCTTCTAAAATAGATGGAAAAAAGATTGGTTTAACAACTTTTACAAAAAAATAAATTATGGCAATATATGATTGCTTTCAGTATTTTAATGAAGAACATATAGTTGATTTGAGGTTTAATATTTTAGATCAATCTATTGATTACTTTGTTGTTGTTGAGTCTACAGTCAACCATCAGGGCCAACCAAAAAAATTACAATTTGATATAAATAAATATCCTAAATTTAAAGATAAAATAAAATATATTATTGTAGATGATACACCAGAAAACATTAAGAAGCCTCATAAAGGAGGTGAGTCTTTAGTAGAGCAGCATCAAAGAAATTCTCTTATGAGAGTTTTGAGTAAAGCGCAAGATGAAGATATTATAATTTTGTCTGATGTTGATGAAATTCCAGATCTAAAAAAATTAAAATTATTTGATAAAAAAAAATTAGCTGTCTTTTCTCAAAAAATGTTTATGTATAAACTTAATCTTTTAAATTTGGATGAAAGTGGATGGCATGGATCAAAAATATGTTTAAAGAAAAATTTAAAATCTCCTCAATGGTTGAGAGATTTAAAATTCAAAAAATATCCTTTTTGGAGAATTGATAAACCCCGAAATATACAAATAATACCTGATGGAGGTTGGCATTTTGCCTATTTACAAAGTCCAGAAAATATTTCAAAAAAAATAAAATCTTTTGCTCATGGAGAATTTAATAAAGATCATTTAGTTGATGAAAAAAAAATAGCCTCCAAAATTGAAAAGGGTGAAGATGTTTTTGAGCGTGGATACAATATAAAAAAGATAGAGATAGATGAAACATTTCCACAATTTATTCAACTAAACAAAAAAGCTTTAAAAGATTGGATTGTTTAGTTTGGTGCGCCCGGAAGGATTTGAACCCTCAACCTTCTGATCCGAAGTCAGACGCTCTATCCAGTTGAGCTACGAACGCATAAATAGTAATTTAGATCAAATGAAAAATAAAACAATTAAAATTTCATCCAGTGATTTAGATATTGGGGAAAGACTTGATGTTTTTTTATCAAAAAAACTTAACGAATTTACTAGATCAAATATTAAAAAAATGATCAATTCAAAAAGGGTTAAGATCAATAATGTTTTAATAGTTTCTCAATCTAGAAAAATTAAAGCAGGAGATGTAGTTAGTTTAACTTTTAAAATTGAAAAAAATGAAAAAATTCAGCCTTCAAAAAAGAAGATAAAAATAATTTATGAAGATCAAGATTTAATTATTGTTAATAAACCACAAGGAATGGTAGTGCACCCTGGTGCTGGAAATAAAAATGATACTTTAGTTAATATTTTGCTAGGAAGTTATGGTCAAAAACTTTCAAATATTGGCGATCCGGTCAGACCTGGGATAGTTCATAGAATTGATAAAGATACTAGTGGTTTATTAGTAATAGCCAAAAATAATTTAGCTCATGCATTCCTTAGCAAACAATTCAGTGACCATTCAATAGAAAGAAAATACACTGCTCTTGTTTGGGGTGTTTTAAGACCTTTAAAAGGAAATATTGAAACCTTCATAACAAGGAGTAAAAAAAATAGACAATTAATGACAACAGATGACCATAGAGGAAAGAAAGCAATTACAAACTATAATACCTTGAAAGTTTATAATAAAAAAAATGTGCCTAAAATAAGTTTAGTTGAATTTGAATTAAAAACAGGGAGAACTCATCAAATTAGAGTGCACATGATTTTTAAAGGAACAAGCATATTGGGTGATAAAAAATATAAAAAAAGAAACAATAGATTTAAAAAAATAGATAAAAGCTTTATTAAGATTATGAATTCTTTCGATGGACAAATTTTACACGCATCAACTTTAGGATTTATTCATCCAAGAAGCACAAAAAAATTGGAATTTAGCACTAAATTTCCTTCAAAATTCAAAAAAATAGTAGATTTTCTGGATAATTTACAGAATTGAAAAAAATCTATTAACATATAAATATTTACATATGAAAAAAAATAAAGAAGTAACGAATTTACCAACTCCTACATCGGGTGGTTTATCTTTATATCTTGCTCAAATCAAAAAATTTCCAATGCTTGATGCAGAGGAAGAATATATGTTAGCTAAAAACTGGAAAGATAGAGGTAATTTAAAGGCTGCCCATAAATTAGTCACTAGCCATTTAAGACTAGTAGCAAAAATAGCAATGGGATACAGAGGTTATGGTTTACCCGTAAATGAATTAATATCTGAGGGAAATATCGGTTTAATGCAAGCAGTCAAAAAGTTTGATCCAGATAAAGGATTTAGATTAGCAACTTATGCAATGTGGTGGATTAAGGCTGCCATTCAAGAGTACGTTTTAAGGTCTTGGAGTCTTGTAAAAATGGGGACTACGACAGCTCAGAAAAAACTTTTTTTTAATTTAAAAAAGATAAAAAATCAAATTGCTCCAGGACAAGAGGGAGATTTAAGAGACAATCAAGTTAAAGAGATATCTAAAAGATTAGATGTGGACTCTAATGAAGTAATTAATATGAATAGAAGAATGATGGGGCAAGAAAAATCATTAAATAGTCCTATCAAAGTTGGAGAGAATGAAGAGTGGCAAGATTGGCTAGTAGACGAAAACCTAGATCAAGAATTGGTTTTATCTCAACAACAAGAATACGAAGATAGAAAAGAGCTATTAACCAACTCTATGAATATTTTAAATGACAGAGAAAAAGCAATTATAAAAGCTAGAAGACTAAGTGAAAAACCAAAAACTTTAGATGAGTTGAGTATTAAATTTAAAATTAGTAGAGAGCGAGTAAGGCAAATTGAAACAAAAGCATTTGAAAAACTTCAAAAATCAATGATAAATTCAAGTAAATCTAAAAATTTACTTCCCAAAAATTAGCAAACATCAAAAAGGATTTTCAATTAAAATTGTGTCTTTACGTTCCGGACTAGTAGAAATACTAGCTACTTTAGTTTCTATAAATTTTTCCAAACCTTTAATGTAATTTTGGGCATTTTTAGGTAATTTTTTAAATTTTTTGATGCCTTTAGTAGAGACTCGCCAGCCTTTAAAAGTTTTATAAATCGGTTTAACTTTCAATTGATCTTCTACCGCGGCTGGAAGATAGTCTATTTTCTTACCTTTTAACTTATACCCTATACACATTTTAATTTCATTTAACTCATCAAGAACATCTAATTTGGTAAGGGCAATACCGCTAATACCAGAAATCTTAATTGTTTGTCTTACTAAAACTCCATCAAACCATCCACATCTTCTTTTTCTACTGGTAACAGTTCCAAATTCTTTACCTCTTGTTCCAAGAATTTCACCAATATCATTTTTTAATTCAGTTGGAAAAGGCCCTTCGCCTACTCTAGTTGTATAAGCCTTTGTAATTCCTAAAACATAGTTAATTGTGTCTACACCACATCCTGTTCCAGTGGCTGCAGTAGAGGCTACAGTATTAGAAGATGTTACAAATGGATATGTTCCATGATCAACATCTAAAAGAATACCTTGAGCACCCTCAAATAATATTTTTTTGCCTTTTTGTTTAAATTCATCAATCTTTTTCCAAACTGGTTGTGAAAATTTTAATATTTTCGGTGCTATTTTTAATAATTCTTTTTTCAATTTATCTTTCTTAAAAGTTTTTTTTCCCAGTCCTTTTCTAATAGCATTATGATGAATTAAAACTGTTTCTAATCTATGATCTAAATTACGTTCAGAAATTAAATCCATTACTCTAATTGATCTTCTTCCAATTTTATCTTCGTAAGCTGGTCCTATACCTCTTCTAGTGGTCCCAATTTTCGCCTTTCCTGCTGCATCTTCTCTTATTTCATCCATTTCTTTATGAAAAGGAAGAATGAGATTTGCAGACTCCGAGATAATTAAATTTTTTTTACTTACATTTACACCCTTAAATTTAATTTCCTTAATTTCATCAAGTAATGCCCAAGGATCTATTACAACGCCATTACCTATTACTGAAATTTTATTTTTTCTAACTATTCCTGATGGTAACAACCTAAGTTTATAAGTTATTCCATTAATAACTAAAGTATGGCCTGCATTATGACCGCCTTGGAAACGAACAACTACATCAGCTTCACTTGATAGCCAATCAACAATCTTTCCTTTTCCTTCATCTCCCCATTGAGATCCCACTACTACTACATTTTTCATTACTTATATTTCCTGTTTATTCTAATAGAGCTTAAGTGATTAATTGGTCCATGACCTTTTCCATATTTAAGATTAGTTTTTATAGAATGATTAACATATTTAATTCCAAGCTCACAGGATTTAATTAAGTTTTTTCCACATGCAAAAAAAGTTGTTATGGCGCTAGATAAAGTACAGCCTGTGCCATGTGTATTGTTAGTTCTAATCTTTTTGTTTTTAAAAACTCTCATTTTTTGTTTGTTTAAAAAAACATCATTGATAAATTTTGATTTACTGTGACCGCCTTTAATTAATACATTTTTTACTCCTAAATTTAAAAGAATATTTGCAGCATTAATAGTATCTTTTAAACTTTTAATTTTTATTCCAGCCAAAACTTCAGCTTCAGGAATATTAGGAGTTATCATATAAACATTTTTTATTAATTTTTCTCTTAAAGTTTTAATTGCTTTTTTATCAATAAGTTGAAATCCTCCTTTGGCAACCATAACTGGGTCTAAAATAATTTTTTTTACCTTTATTTTTTTAAGAGCACGAATTACTGCAAAAATTACTTCTGAAGAATGTAGCATACCAATCTTTATCGCATCCGGATTTATATCTTTTGATGTAAATAAAATTTGTTTTTCTACTTCTTTTGGATTTATAGACACAACAGAACTAACTCCAGTGGTGTTTTGAGATGTAACTGCAGTAATAGCAGTCATTGCATATCCGCCTAACGCTGTTACGGTTTTGATATCTGCTTGAATACCTGCGCCACCAGAAGAGTCCGAGCCAGCAATAATTAGGATTTTAGAAGTAGGTTTCAAATTATTTTATAGATTGCTTAATTATTTTTATACATTTTTTTATTAAATCACTGTCATATGACTCTGCCATAATCCTAATTTTAGGTTCTGTTCCAGATTTTCTAACAAGAATTCTTCCTTTTCGCGCTATTATATAATTCGCTCTTTTAATTGCTTTTTTACATTTTAACGAATTTATAATATTTTTATCTTTAACACTTACATTTTCCAAAATTTGGGGTAATGGTTTGAAAACATTTAATAATTGACTAGCTTTTTTTCCTTTTCTCAAAGAGAACAGAACTTCCAGCGCTACTAGTAAACCATCGCCGGTAGTAGCAAATTTACCCAAAATAATATGACCAGATTGTTCTCCTCCTAAATTAAAATTCAATTTTTTCATTTTTTCTTTTACGTATCTGTCTCCAACCTTAGATCTAAAAAACTTAATATTTTTATTTTTCAAAAATCTCTCTAGACCATAATTAGACATTAAAGTTCCTATAACCCCACCTTTTAATATTCTTTTAATTTTCCATCTTTGAGCAAGCATGGCTATGATTTGATCTCCATTTATAATTTTACCTTTCTCATCACACATAATTATTCTATCAGCATCGCCGTCAAAGGATATGCCAACATTAGCTTTAAATCTTTTAACCGCTGATTTTATTTTAGAAGTGTAGGTAGAGCCGCATTTTTCGTTGATATTCAAGCCGTTAGGTTTAATGCCTATAGAAACTACTTTAGCCCCAAGTTCACTCAGAAGCTTTGGTGCAGCTTTATAACTAGCTCCATTAGCGCAGTCTAAAACTATCTTAGTGCCTTTAAGATTAAAATTTTTTGGAAAATTATTTTTTAATATTTTGATGTAACGATCATTTCCGTCTTCTAATCTTTTTACCCGACCTAGTAATTTGGGATTTGTTAGCTGTTTTGTATTTTTAGCATCTATTAATTTTTCTATTTTTTTTTCTATTTTATCTGAAAGTTTCATACCATCTGGTCCAAAGAGTTTTAAACCGTTATCATAATAAGGATTATGTGAAGCTGTTATCATTATACCCATATTTGCCTTCATGGATTTGGTCAGCATAGCAAGTCCGTTAGTTGGTAATGGTCCCAAAGTAAAAACATGCATCCCTCCTGACACCAAGCCAGATACGAGTGCTGGTTCTAACGTATATCCTGAGAGTCTTGTGTCCTTTGCAATAATTGCGACTTGTTTAGATTTTTTTTGATTTTTAAAATACGTGCCAGAAGCTAAACCAAATTTAAAAAATTTCTCTCCGGTTATGTTTCCTTTATTAACTGTTCCTCTTATACCGTCAGTACCAAAATATTTATTTTTCATTGATCTAATAATATTTTTTTATAAACTAATATACCTTGTTTTACTTCATTAACATTGTGCACTCTAAAAATATTTACACCTTGAGATAATAAAAAAAGTATTGATGCTAAAGTTCCACCTGTTCTATCTTTACTATCATTGTTTCCTGAAATTTGATTAATAAATCTTTTTCTTGAAGTTCCAACCAAAATAGGTAAACCTAGACTATGAAACAAAGATATTTTAGAAATTAAAGTCAAGTTATGTTTCAATTTTTTACCAAAACCAATTCCAGGATCTAAAATAATATTTCTATCTTTAAACCTATTATTAATATTATTTTCAAAAAAGTCATAGATATCCAGTAAAACATTTTTATATTTCGGGTTTTTTTGCATTGTTTTTGGTGTTCCTTGCATATGATGAAGAACTTTTGAAATTTTATATTTATAAGTTTTTTTCAGGGAATTCTTATCGTAACTAAAACCCGATACATCATTTATTAGGTCTACTCCACATTTGATACTTTTTATCATTAGATCAGGCTTTCTAGTATCTATTGATAAACAGGTTTTTTTATATTTTATTTTAAATTTTTCCATTACGTGTTTAACTCTTTTCCATTCAACTTCGGAATTTAAAGTTTTAGATCCCGGTCTTGTAGACTCGCCCCCTACATCAATAATATCTGCACCAAATTTTATCATATTTGAAATATGTTTGAATGATTTGTTGTTTTTATTAAATTTTCCCCCGTCAGAAAAACTATCTGGTGTTAAATTTAAAATTCCCATTATAGTTGGTTTTGAAAAATCTATATTTTTAATAAAATTTTTTCGTTTCGTGATAATTTTTTTTAAATCTTTTTTGATCTTATTTCTTAGAGTTGGCCCCAGTGTTTTAATCTTCTTAAAATTTATTATTTTTGATGATACTTTATTATTGTTTCTAGATATAATTTCAATTTCATCGAATGATATATTGCTATTACCACACAAAGGTAGCGCTGATTTTTTTTTTATTAGTTTCTTTGCAATTGAACCGTATTTAAAATTACACGCCCTTGTGTAATATTTAATCATTTATTATACAACTGGTTTAGGTTTTAGGCCTATTGTTCCTAACGCTGAAGTTTCTTTATTATTTTCTTTTACGTTGCTTTCAAATGATCTAGTTGGTTTTTTATCCTTTAAAATTAAGTCTCTTATTTCATCTCCAGACAAAGTTTCGTATATAAGTAATGCCTTTGCAATTTTATGTAAATCATCAATTTTTTCGGTCAAAACTTTTCTGGCTCTTTCATATCCTTTATCTACAATTTTTTTAACCTCTGAGTCCACTTTTTTTGCTGTTTCTTCCGACATGTTTTGTTGTTTTGTAACTGATCTACCCAGAAAAACTTCTTCCTCATTTTCTCCGTAAGCAATTGTACCTAGTTCTTTACTCATTCCATATTTAGTAACCATATTTTTAGCCATCTTAGTGACCATATCTATATCTGACGAAGCTCCTGATGTTACCTTGTCGTGACCAAATATAATTTCTTCAGCTATTCTTCCGCCCATCGCTACTGCTATATCCGAATGCATTTTTTCCCTTGTTACTGAAAGTTGATCTCGCTCTGGCAACCTCATAACCATTCCTAAAGCTCTCCCTCTTGGAATGATTGTTGCTTTATGAATTGGATCTGATGCTTTTTCATTTAAAGCAACTATCGCGTGGCCGCCTTCGTGGTAAGCGGTTAATTTTTTCTCATCTTCACTCATAACCATTGATCTTCTTTCAGCTCCCATCATTACCTTATCTTTAGCCTCTTCCACGTCAGACATTGTAACTACTCTTTTATTTTTTCGGGCTGCTAACAGAGCTGCTTCATTAACTAAATTTGCTAAATCTGCGCCTGAAAATCCAGGTGTACCTCTTGCTATAGTTCGTAATTTAACATCTGGACCGGTATTTATTTTTTTAATATGAACTTTTAAAATTGCTTCTCTACCGATTATATCTGGGTTGCCTACTACAACTTGCCTATCAAATCTACCTGGTCTAAGTAAAGCTGGGTCAAGAACATCCGGTCTATTAGTAGCTGCAATTAAAATAATTCCTTCATTTGTGTCAAAACCGTCCATCTCAACTAGTAACTGATTTAAAGTTTGTTCACGTTCGTCGTTACCACCTCCTAGTCCTGCACCTCTACTACGACCGACGGCATCTATCTCGTCTATAAAAATTATACAAGGTGAATTCTTTTTTCCTTGTTCAAACATGTCTCTAACTCTTGAAGCACCAACTCCAACAAACATTTCAACAAAATCTGATCCTGAAATAGAGAAAAATGGAACATTAGCTTCACCCGCTATAGCCTTAGCTAATAAAGTTTTACCCGTGCCTGGTGGACCAATTAATAGAGCACCTTTTGGTATCTTTCCACCTAATCTACTAAATTTTCTTGGATCTTTTAAAAATTCTACAATTTCTTCTACTTCTTCTTTAGCCTCTTCAACTCCAGCAACATCATTAAAAGTAACTTTGCCAGTAGACTCATTTAAAAGTTTTGCTTTTGATCTTCCAAAACCCATTGCGCCACCTTTACCTCCTTGCATTTGTCTCATAAAAAAAATCCAAACACCAATTAACAATAACATTGGAAACCAAGAGAGAAGAATACCAAGCAATGAGGGCATTTTATCTTCTTTAGGTGAGGCATTTATATTAACTCCTTTTTCAGACAACTTCTCCACTAAGTTTGGATAATTTGGTGAAAAAGTAGTAAAGTTATTTCCATCCGATAGTATTCCACTAATGCTATTACCTTGGATATTAACTTCAACTACTCTACCGGAGTCAACTTCATCTAAAAATTTTGAAAATGCTATTGGATTTTCTTTGAAACTGCCCTTATCTGGATTCTTAAATACATTAAATAAACCAACTGATAAGAAGATGATCAGTGCCCACATTAGTAAATTTTTTAAATTCATAATTCTTAAATAAGTATTTTTTTATAATAAACAAGTATATTTTAACACAAAGGTAGTTGTAAATAAGGCAAAATATCCCTTAAAAAAAAGAAATCTTAGCTTTTTACTACTTTTTTTATACTAATTGAATTTTCATTTTGACTAATGAGACACCCTGATAAATTATAGTTTAATTTTAGGCCTTGTGCATTTAAAGCAATAATTGCATTTTTAAGTTTTTTTGATCTAGGTGGATAATATGTTTTTGTTAAACTCCTAATAGTCTTTCCCAAAATTTTCAGTTTAATTTCCTCATTGAAAGAGTAAAAATCAGATTTTTTTATTAAGTACTTATTTGATTTTTTTGTAATAATAGTTCTGTAAATTTCGTCAAAGTAAAATTTTATAGTATTACTAGTTGATTGTAAATTATCAATAGATTTGATGATCTGCTCTTCCTCGATGCCGTATTTTCTTAAAATTGGAAGTAGCTTTCTAACTTTTACTCTTAAAAATTTATAATTTTTATTACTCGGATCTTTTAAATAAGTGCCAAATACTTTTTTTGATATTGTTTTAAGATCGGATTTTTTTATATGTAAAAATGGTCTATAAATCTTTACAGATTTGTTAAGTTTGGTTTCTGCTTCCATCGAGGACAAGCCTTGTAATCCGCTTCCTCTAGAAAGTCGAATTAGGAATGTCTCAATTTGATCATCTCTGTGATGGGCGGTTAAAATGTATTTTATATTATTCTTTAAGCATTCTTTATACAATAAATCATATCTAATTTTCCTAGCATTATGTTGAATATTATTTTTAATAGTTTTTCTATTATTTATTACTTTTAAGTCAATTTCATACTTTTTTAACATGCTTTTGAGTTTAAGAGACTCATTAAAAGAATTTTTTCTAATTCCATGATTAATATTAATATAGAAAAAAATATAATTATTTTTTTCATACTTTAGGGCTTTACACAAAGCTACAAGAGCAAGACTATCTGGACCTCCGGATGTAGCTATTAAAAAAGATTTGGTTTTTATAGACTCAATCTTTTTTTTAAAATTATTATATAGTTCTGAGATTTGCTTAAATTTTTTGAAGCAATTTTTATGACTTAGAACAATTGAATTTTTTTTGTTCATATTGTGCTTTTTGTAGCACAGACTTGCTTGCTTTTGGATATTGTTTTTTTATTCCTGTAATCATTGTGCAGCCTTGGTCTTTTTCTCCAAGTTGTACCATGGTGATACCAAGCTTTAATAAATTGTCTGGGGCTTTCTGGCTTTTTGGATAATTTTGATATCCATCTAAATAAGCTGTTGCAGCATCTGAATATAATTGCCTAATTCGAAAAGTCTCTCCATACCAATACTGTGCATTTCCTGCAAGATCGTGATCTTTATTTTTATCTATAAATTCTTTTAATGCAAATTCAGCTGTTTCATAATCACCTACTTTCATAAAGCTTATTGCAAAATCATATTGTTCATTTGGAGATTTATTTGGAAGTAATGACTCCGATCTACTAGTTTCAGTTGTAACCACTGCAGCCGTTGTTCCAACAGAATTTGTTTCTTGCTCCTTCGGTAACGAACTTGTTGAATAGCCTGGGTCTGCTCCAAAATCTTGGGGTTTACTTGTTCCAGGAAGTTTAGCTTTAACTTTTTTTTTATTTTTATTTGGTTGAACTTGAGATGAATTTTCCAAATCTGAAAACCTTAATTGATTGTCAGATTGTATTTTTGTTAATCTTGAAGAAAGCTTATCCATCTTAAAATTAATCTCTTCAAATTTATTAGTAAGGTTTCTAAATTGATCTTCTATTTCATTTAAACGTAACAGATGCTTAGTAAGAACATCTTCATTAAGATTATTGGTTGAAGAGTTAGAGTTTTCTACGATGCTAGATTTAGAGTAAATTACTTTTTCTAATGTTTTAAGATCTTGAGAAATTATTTGGATTTGAGAAATAACACCTTCTAACTTTTCATCTGATTTTGATATTCCTAAAAAAGAATAAGATAAAAACCACGATACCAAAAAAATCAGAAAATTTTTTTTTAAAGTTCTCATAAAATTGATTTAAAGATATATAATGGCAAAAAAAAGACCCTTCATAAATGAAGGGTCTTTAATTCGATTAAAATTTTAATTATTTTACTTTAACTGTAACTGATCTTCTATTTTGAGACCAAGCTAAAGGAGTAGATTCTGTATTTACAGGTCTCTCTTTACCATAACTAATCACAGACATTCTTTTGCCTGAAATACCATAAGTCATTAAATAATCTTTTACAGCGTTAGCTCTTCTTTCGCCTAAAGCCAAGTTGAATTCTCTAGTGCCTCTTTCGTCTGCATGGCCTTCTATTGTAACATTTAATTTTTTATTTTTTCTTAAGTAAGTTGCTTGTTTTCTTAAAGTTTCTCTTGAAGCAGAAGTTAAAGATGATTTATTAGTAGCAAAAAATACTCTGTCTTTAACTCCACTAGCTAAATATTCAACTGTATCCGTTCCAGTATAAACATCACCTGATGTTTGTGATTTTTTTGCAGTTGAACATGCGCTTAATGCAAGTGTCGCAAAAAGAATTAAAAATAAATTTCTTAAATTTTTTATAAATTTCATTGTATCCCCTGGGTTGTTTAGATTAATATTTCAAATTATATTAAAACATTCAAGCCTTAATTAAGCAATAAATACCTCACTTTGATAACAATGAAGACCAAGATGGGTCTGAAGCGTCTGTTTCAGTAGATATTTTTCTCTCATTATAGCCTGTAATATCAATTGACCATAATTTTGCTGTAAATCCTTTTCCTTTAGCTCCTGATTTTGTTTCTCTATAAAAAACTAAAACTCTTCCATTAGGTGACCATGAAGGAGCTTCTTGGTAAAAATTTTCTGTTAACAGTCTTTCTCCACTTCCATCGGTTCTCATAACACCTATATAAAATTTCCCATTTCTAACTTTTGTAAAAGCAATTAAATCTCCTCTAGGTGACCAAACAGGAGTACCATATATTCCTTTTCCAAAAGTAATCCTTTTGACGTTACTACCATCACTTTTCATTACATAAATTTGTTGAAGGCCACTTCTATCAGAATTAAAGCATATGTATTTTCCATCGGGTGAATATGACGGAGATGTATCAATAGAGGAGTGTTCTGTTATTCTTTCAACTACTCGAGATTCTAAATCCATTGTAAAGATATCTGAGTTACCATCTTTAGCAAAACTCATAATTATTTTTTTTCCATCAGGTGAAAATCTTGGTGCAAATGTCATGCCAGGAAAATTACCAACTACCTCTTGTTTACCAGTTTCAATATCAAGCAAATAAACTCTTGGTAGATTTCTAAAATAAGATAAATAAGTAACCATTTGATTGCTAGGATTAAATCTTGGTGTCAAAACTAATTCATTTCCTAAAGTTAAATATTTAGTTCTAGCTCCATCTTGATCCATAATAGCAAGTTTTTTTATTCTTTGATCTTTAGGGCCACTCTCCGCAACATAAATAATTCTTGTATCAAAATATCCTGACTCTCCTGTTAATCTCTCATAAATTTTATCTGAAATTATATGTGCTACTCTTCTCCAATTAGATGGGGTGGTAGTGAAAGCTAGAGCAACCATTTCCTTTGAGGCTGTTAAATCCCAAAGTCTAAATTCTACTTTTAATTTATTGTTCTTTATAGATAATTTTCCTGTCACTAAGGCTTGAGCTTTTATTAATTTCCAGTCTTCAAACCTTGGCTTGAGGTGGGCAATATCAGGTTTTTGAACAAAAGCTTCCTTTTTAAGAGGGTTAAATAATCCAGTTGATCTAAAGTTGTTTTCTATAATTTTCGAAATTTCTGAGCCCAAATCTTTTATTTTTAAATCTTTAATTGATTCAGAAGCTTTATCGACGTGAAGGGGTGAAACTGCAATCGGAAGTGGGTCCAGATTACCCCTTGTAATATCTATTTTAATTAAAGCAAATAAATTTGATATGGAAAATAAATATAGTATAGAGATTAATATAATTTTTTTCATATTTATCCTTTTAGCATTTCAGTAGGATCAAAGTTTAGTTGAATATTTTTCCATTTTTCGTATCCAGTTGGTGGGACCCTTAAAGGCTGACAAAGTCTTACAGCCCTTAGAGCACTTTCTGCTAATATCTTATAAAATTTTTGTCCCGGCATATTCATTCTTTGATGATCCATTATTTCTGATTTTAAAATAGTACCATCTTTTTTTAATTCAAGCTTTAGCCTCACTAATAAATCTTTGTCATATGGCAAACCCAAAGGAACGCTCCAACATCCAAATATTTGGGCTCTTAAGGCATCTTCTTCAGAAAGCGTTAATCCAGTTGCAAAAGAATTTTTAACACTGCTTTGTGTCAATTTATTGTTTTCTTCATATTCTTGAACCGCCTGTTCTTCTTTTGCTTTATCTATTAATGCTGCAATTTCATTTGTATTAATAAGTTCATCTTTTTCAAATTCTGATGATTGTCTTATTTGAGGTTTTATTTCTTCTGGATTTTGCTTCTTCTTAACTAATTGTTTTTTTTCTTTTTTAACATCTGGAAGAGGTATTCTGTCTGGCTTTTCTTTTGCTTTAGCAGAAGGTGGAGCTTGTTCAGATACTACTCTTTTTTCATCTTTTTTAACTTTATCAATAATCTTTCTAGCTTTAGGTGCAAAAGGAATTTGAGTTTTGTCGGAAATCTGAATAAGTTCCACTGAGACTATTGGAGGCAATGATATTGGCTCTCTAGTCATAAAAGGTAGTGACAAAGCAGTTACAATAATCATCATTATATGAAATGATATTGAAAATATTAAACCTTTTGTCATAAATCATTTAATTCTTATAAGGTTCTGAAATTAGAGCAACTTTTGAAAATCCTGCTCCAGAGAGAGTACCCATAACTTCTAATACTCGTCCATAATTAATTGTCTTATCTCCTCTAACATAAATTCTAGTATCAGTTCTATTTTTTGCAATTGCTAAAAGTTTTGGAACCATTTTATTATAACTAACTTTATGCTCTTGTATAAAAACTTCACCTTTAGAATTAATTGATAAAGTTAAAGGTTCTTGATCATCGGGAAGAGAGTCCGCAGCTGACTCTGGTAAATCTACTTGAACTCCTACAGTTAATAAAGGAGCTGTAACCATAAATATTATTAACAAAACTAACATTACATCTACAAAAGGTGTAACATTTATTTCGCTCATTGGTTCATTTTTTGAGCGTTTGAAATTAAAAGACATAATTTTAAATTATTGAAAGAAACCTTTTACAAAAGTTATCGATTCTTGAAATATATCTTTTCATGTCACTATTAAATTTATTATAGGCTATTACTGCGGGAATGGCTGCTAGTAATCCAAGAGCTGTTGCAAATAAAGCCTCTGCTATACCAGGAGCAACTATTGCTAAACTCGTATTTCTAGAAATCGCTATAGATTGAAAAGAATTCATTATACCCCAAACTGTTCCAAATAACCCTATGAATGGAGCCGTAGCACCGACTGTTGCAAGGAAAGTAAAGTTTTTTTCAATTTTTTTAATTTGATTATCAGTATTAATTTCTAAAACTCTTTCAACTCTAGCTAGTTGAACGGCTGAGGACTTAGATCTGGTTTTTCTAAGTTCTGTCATAGCGGATCTAAAAATTAGAACTGCAGGATCTTCAGTTTTTACAGGTAAGTTGTTCTCAAAACTTTCTGCAGATTTAGCTTTCCAAAATTTATTCTCGAAATCTGTTATAGAAATATTAATTTTCTTAAATAACTTATATTTATCAAAAATTAATGCCCATGAATAAACTGATGCTGCAAGAAGAATTATAATTACTGACTTAACTACAAAATCTGCTCTCAAAAATAAGCTCCATAATGAAAAATCAGTGCTGCCACCTAAACCTACTATTTGTGATGCTATTTCTTGTTCCATTACAATTCATTACTTTTAGAATGTGTCATGAATTAGACTATGAATATATAAACTAGGTATTATTTTGTCTTTTTAAATCAGTTTCGCTATAAAAACGCGCTATTAAAATTGCATCAGACTTATTTACATCCTTTTTTTTACTTAATTTTTCAGCTAATGAAGGATACATTTCGATAGTTTTTGTCCTACTGGCATCTTTTGAGGATTTCAATAAATCAAAATGTTTTTTCCACTTAGAAGGTCTCACAAAAAAAATCGGTATCTTTAAAGCTGCGCTAATACCTTTAATGGCACCAAATGTTTGACCAAAATTAAACATACTAGTTACGCCTTGACCTGGCATTGCATTTACTTGTTCCACTACAACAACTGTATTATTTATATCTAGAGTATTTTTTTCAATATATTGAGCCAAATGTGCGCTATTCAATTGTCTTTTGTTTTTCTTACCTTCTGACATAACAGGAATATCAATTATATCGATAACTTTATTTTCTTCTAAAATGGCTACAGCTCCGCTTAAACCAGGGTCTATTCCAAAAATTCTCATTTTATTTCTTTGTTAAAATTTACAATTAATAAATATACTTTGTATATCATCTAATTCATCTAGGTCTTCAAGCATTACTAATGCTTTGGATTTGTTTTCCTTTGAAAGTTCAATAGAACTATGAGATCTCCATTCTATACCAGAGTATATTAATTTGTTTACTTTTTCTTCAATTAAATTTTTAACTTTATAAAAGTCTTTCATTTCACTTATGATCTCATGAAAATTTGAATAACTTATACAATCTTTTGCCCCTGAATTAATCGCCAATTCTAAAGCTTGATCGTCTTTTAAATATTCTTTTTCAAATTGAATTACACCACAATTGTAAAATAAATGAGTTGTGGATCCATTTTCACCTAATCTACCCCCATTTTTTTGCAAAATTGTTCTTATACTAGAAGCTGTTCTATTTTTATTATCTGTTAATGTTTCTATAATCATCGCAGTATTTGAAACTCCATATCCTTCATACCTTAAATTTTCATAATTGCTATTATTGTTAATTTTAGATTTATTTATTGCACGATTAATATTATCTTTTGGCATGTTGGCTTGTTTAGCTAGTTGAATTGCTGATCTTAATCTTGGATTAGAGTCTGGGTCAGAATCTCCAAGTTTAGCAGCTACAGTGATTTCCCTAGATAATTTTGAAAAAAGTTTAGATCTCTCTTTGTCTTGCCTCCCTTTTTTGTGTTTAATTCCTGCCCAATGAGAATGACCTGCCATTATTTTTTTTCTTGTAACACTCCACCTAAAATAATTTGATTAACTTTTTTAGCTAAACCTGAGTTCTCATCAGCTTCAACAATAACTCCACAAATACTTGCTTTTCCAGTTGATGGAAAATGCTGTTTAGCAGACGGATCTTTTAAAAATCTTTTTAAAGAATTTTCTTTATTCATTCCAATTACAGAGTCATAATCTCCGCACATTCCTAGGTCTGACTGATAAGCAGTGCCTTTGCTTAATATTTTTGTATCAGATGTAGGTACGTGGGTGTGAGTACCAACTAAACTTGTTACTTTACCATCTAAGAAATGTCCCATTGCCATTTTTTCACTTGTAATCTCCCCGTGCAAGTCAACGATTATAAAATCAACGTTTTCCTTAAGCTTTATCTTTTTTATTAATTTTCTAGCAGAAACAAAGACATCTTCACTTTTTTTCATAAACACATTTCCAATCAAATTAATTACAGCAATTTTTTTATTTTTAATTTTAAAAATTCCAAATCCATTTCCTGGTTGACCTTCAAATAAATTAGACGGTCTTATTAATCTTTTTTCGATATCGATGACATCTAAAATTTCTTTTTGATCCCAAATATGATTTCCACTAGTAATGACATCTACACCTATATTTAATAAATCTTGAAGATTTTGTTTCGTAATTCCTTTTCCAGTTTCTGCAGCATTCTCTCCATTAACAATAGTAAAGTCTATATTTTTATCTTTAATAATATTTTTTAAGTTTGATTTAAGAGCCTCCATTCCTGATGTTCCACATACATCGCCAAGAATTAAAATTTTCATCATTTAAGGCCTTTCTCTGTAAATATTTTATCCAAACCAATATCATGCTTTTTGCTTGGTAATTTGTGATATTTTTGGAATGAAAAACCTATTCCTATTGTTTCAACTTCTTTGTTTTGTTTAATATATTGGCCAAGTAGTTTGTCATAGTACCCCTTGCCATAACCTAATCTAGATTTGAAATCATCGTAAGCAAGAAGAGGAACTAAAATTATATCTGGTAAGAGTGATTTATTAGAACTAAGAGGTTCTAAAATACCAAATTTATTCATTTTTAAAATATCTTTGTTCTTCCATTTTAAAAATTTCATATTATTTTTCTTTTTTATTACCGGCAAAAGAGTAATTATTTTACTGAATTTTATATTTTTAAATATCTTTAGAATATTAAACTCGTAGTTTACAGGATAATATAAACATAAAATAATTTGATTTTTCTTTTTATATTTTTTTTTTATATAATTTAAAAGAGGATTAAAAATATTGGGATTAACTTCAAAATACTTCTTTTTCCTTAAAAGTAAAAATTTTTTTCTTAATTTGTCTTTAGTAATCATTACTGAATTTTAGATGTAGATTCAGCATTTTTAATGATTTTTTCGAGTGATCTTGTAGTCTTATCAAGCATATTTTCGTAAGATGTACTTGTTTCCTCAACGCTTTTTCTAAAATTTTCTATTTCTTCATTTAAATTTTTAATTTCAACTTCTTTCGTATCTTTGTAGTCATAAGCTAAAGATTTTAGTTCTTTAAATTTTTTTGAGAGGATTTCTAGTTTATTTTTTTGTTCACTTATTCGTTGCTTTAAATCAAAGTGTTCATCTATAAGTTTAATAGAAGTTATTAGTAAAAGTTTATTTTCTCCAATATTTCCTAGTTTAGATTTTAATTCTAAATATTTTTTATCTAAAAAAGAGGTTAATTTTTTTAAAGACTCCTCTTGTCCATCATCACATGACAGAAGATAGTCTTTTCCATTAAATTTAATGTTTACATTTGCCATTTTTCTATTTCCTCTACTAAGCTTTGTGTTTCTTGATTAAGATCATTAATATCTTGATTGAATTTTTTTTCAAATTCAGATTTTTTTCTTAATTCATTTTGTAATTTAACAATTTTTTCACTAAGATATTTATGCTCTTTCAATAAATCCTGATTTTTCTTTTCTACCTCTTTTTTTTCATTTAATAATGTGTCTCTTTTGGCTTTTAAATCTGTTTCGTTTTCAAGCTGTGAATAACTTGTTTGCAAATTGCTCACTTTATCAATCAGCTTAATTAAATTACTTTCTTTTTTTTCAAAATTTTTCATAAAAATATTATATCACATTATTGATATACTTATATTAACTCTATATAGGTATCTTGAAGTGAATATTAAACTTAGTGAATTATCAAACGCAATTAGATTTTTATCTATCGATGCTGTTCAAAAAGCCAATTCTGGTCACCCAGGTATGCCGATGGGAATGGCAGATGTTGCTACAGGATTATTTAAATACCACCTGAGGTTTAATCCCAAAAATCCTTCCTGGATTAATAGAGATAGATTTATTTTATCAGCAGGGCACGGATCCATGTTGTTGTATTCTTTGCTATATCTTACAGGCTATGAGAGAGTAAAGTTAGATGATATTAAAAATTTTAGACAACTCAATTCAATTTGCGCAGGTCATCCAGAATATATTCTAAACTCAGGTATTGAAACAACTACAGGTCCTTTGGGACAAGGATTAGCCAATTCTGTTGGATTAGCAATCGCTTCAGAGATTTATAAAAAAAAATTCTCATCAAAAATTATAAACAATAAAACCTATGTAATAGCTAGCGATGGAGATTTAATGGAAGGAATTAGTCATGAAGCTATGAGTTTAGCAGGTCATTTAAAGTTAAAAAATTTAATAGTTTTTTTTGACAATAATAAGATTTCTATTGATGGCTCAACATCGTTAAGTGTCTCAGATAATTATAAAAAAAGGTTCGAGTCTTACGGTTGGGACTTTGTCGAAATTAATGGACATAACGAAAAACAAATCAATAGTGCAATTAACAAAGCTAAAAAATCTAACAAGCCAACATTAATTTCTTGTAAGACTGTAATAGGCTATGGATCTCCTAATAAATCAGGAAAATCATCTTCACATGGCTCGCCGTTAGGTGAGGAAGAAATAAATTTAGTCAGAAAGAAATTGAAATGGCCTCATCCTCCATTTGAAATACCAGATAGTATATTAAAAGAATGGAGAAAAATTGGGGATCAAGGAGTAAATTTAGAGAAAAAATGGCTGAATGAACTTAATAAAAGTAAAGAAGATATTAAAAAAAAGTTTAATGATTTAAATAATAATATTTTAAGAGATAATTTAAACAACTTAATTGTTGCAGAAAAAGAAAAATATTTCAAAGATAAGCCTTCGATGGCAACTAGACAATGCTCTATGAATGTCATAGAAAATCTTAAAAGTCTACTGAACAATTTAATAGGAGGTTCTGCAGACTTAAGCGGTTCAAACAATACAAAAGTTTCAAATTCTGTAATAATAAATTCCAAGAATTTCGAAGGTAATTATATTCACTACGGTGTTAGAGAACACGGTATGGCTGCAGCTATGAATGGTATTGCGCTTTATCACAATTTAATTCCATATGGAGGCACTTTTTTAATATTTTCTGATTATTGTAAACCTGCAATAAGACTATCAGCATTAATGGGTTTAAGAGTTATATATATATTTTCACATGACTCGATTGGCCTAGGAGAAGATGGGCCTACTCATCAACCTATTGAACAATTAGCAGGTTTAAGAGCAATTCCAAACTTAAATGTATTCAGACCTGCAGATATCAACGAAACTCTAGAATGTTGGCAAGCTTCTTTAGATAATGACAAAGGACCTAGCGCAATAATATTGTCAAGGCAAAAATTAAATTATATAAGCAAACTTCCTTTAGAAAAAAATAAATGTTTACTTGGAGGATATGAAGTTAATATTTCTTCCCATGATAATAAAGTTACAATTATTGCATCCGGCTCAGAAGTTGAATTAGCGCTTGAAGCTCAGAAGGAACTTGTGGAATTAGGCATACACTCTAAGGTGGTTTCTATGCCATGCCAAGAATTATTTGATAAGCAAAGTGATGACTATAAAAATAAAATACTTGAAAAAGATAATCTAATTATTTCTATTGAAGCTGGAAGTGTCAGCTGTTGGTATAAATATTTAAAATATAGTGATTTAGCTTTTGGAATTGATACGTTTGGTAAAAGTGCCCCTTATAAAGAAATATTCGAGAATATGGATTTGAGCGCAAATAAGATTGTTTCAATAATTCAAAAAAAAATTAGAAAATAGACAGTTCTATTCTTATGAGCAAAATAAAAGAATTCAATAATGATATTAATATAGAGAACAAAAAAATTATTTTAAGGTCAGATTTTAACGTGCCTATAGTTGATCAAAATATTAAGGACAAAACTAGAATTGATTTGAGTATTCCCTTCATAAAAGAACTTGTTGCGAGAAAAGCAAAAGTTTATTTAATATCACACCTGGGGAGGCCAAATAGTAAAAATGAAAAAAATTTATCATTAGAACCAATCTTCAGATATTTAAAAGAAAAAATAAAAAGTAATATTTATTTCTATTCTGAAAAGATTAACAAGGAAACTGTAAATAAAACTTCATTTTTAAAAAATAGTGAAGTGCTGTTATTCGAAAATATTAGATTTAATAAGGGTGAAATAGATAATGACGAAGAGTTTGCCAAAAATTTATCTAATTTAGGTGATATTTATATCAATGATGCTTTTTCGTCTTCTCACAGAAAACAAGCCTCGATCCACAAAATAACAGAATATTTGAAGAGCACTTATGCTGGACCGTTACTTATGAAAGAAATTAAATCAATAAATATGGTCTTAAATAATAAAAAAAATCCTGTCACTTGTATAATTGGAGGGGCAAAAATTTCTACAAAAATTGGAGTAATTTTATCTTTAATACAAAAAGTCGATAATCTTATCATTGTAGGTGCTATGGCTAATAACTTCTTAAAATACAAAGGAAATAATATTGGAAATTCATTAATCGAAGAAAATACGGATAAAATCATAAAAGAAATATATGATATGGCTAATCTTAAAAATTGTCAGATAACCACACCTATTGATTTTGGTGTTTCGAAAAAAATTAATGGAAATTCAATTATTAAAAACGAAAAAAATTTAGAAGATAATGAAATTATTTTGGATATAGGCCCTAAAACAATAGAAAAGATTAATAATATAATTGAAAAGTCAAAAACAGTTATGTGGAATGGTCCAGCAGGCTATTTTGAAAACAAAAACTTTTTGAAAGGTACTATTTCAATAGCTAGAAAAATTTCAGATAGAACAATTAAAGATTCCTTAATATCAATTGTAGGTGGTGGGGACACTATCTCAGCAATCCAAAATAATATGTCTGAGCTAAATTTTACACACTTATCAACAGCAGGTGGTGCTTTTTTAGAATACGTAGAAGGAAAAAACTTGCCTGGAATAGAAGTTTTAAAATAAAAACTATCTTATGAATATTCGAGAAATAGCAAAAAAAATGTGTGCAAAAGGTAAAGGAATTTTAGCTGCTGATGAAAGCACAGGAACAATAGCAAAAAGGTTTAAGAGCATAAATGTAGAAAATTTAGAAAAAAATAGATTAATTTTCAGACAAACATTATTCAATTCAAGTGGTATGAAAGATTATATAGGGGGCGTCATTCTTTTTGATGAAACAATCAAACAAAAAACAACATTGGGCTTAACCATCCCAGAATTAATTAAACAGCATGGTTCTATACCCGGAATAAAAGTTGATAAAGGGGCAAAACCAATGGCTGGCTCAAATGAAGAAACTATAACTGAAGGATTAGATGGATTAAGAGAGAGGTTAAAAGAATATTATGATCTTGGTGCTAGATTTACCAAATGGAGAGCAGTTTATAAAATAAGTAATAAATATCCATCATCACAATCAATTAAATCAAATGCGCATGCTCTAGCAAGATATTCTGCTTTGGTACAAGAAGCTAAGATGGTTCCAATAGTTGAGCCTGAGGTTTTAATGGATGGATCACACGATATAGATAAATGTTATAAAGTGACTACTGACGTTTTAAACGAATGTTATAATGAACTTGAAATACACAAGGTTGATCTGAAAGGAACAGTTTTAAAACCTAATATGATTATACCTGGATCTGAGTGTAAAAATAAATCGAGTTCACAAGAAATTGCTGAAAAAACATTAGACTGTCTTAAAAAAAATGTTCCTAGTGATGTTCCTGGTATAGCTTTTTTATCTGGTGGGCAGTCTGAAATTGAAGCTAGTAAAAATTTAAATGAAATTAACAAAATAAATGACTCAAATTTTTTGATAACTTTTTCTTATGGTAGAGGTTTGCAAGCAAGCGCTTTAAAAGAATTTGGTAAAGATCAAGAGAATCTTGAAAATATTCAAATGGCTTTTAACCATAGAGCTAAAATGAACGGTCTTTCTTCCAAAGGAGAGTGGTTAGAGGATTTAGAAAAAGGGTCAGCGGCTTAAAAATTTGAAGAAACTAGTATATTTAATTTCTCCTGATAAAATCAATAAACATTTTTATAAAGATTTAGATAAGGTTTTATCTTATGGAAATACAAAATTTTTCCAATTAAGATTAAAAAATATTAAAAAAAATAAAATTTTAAAAGTAGGAAAAGCAATAAGAAAAATTACAAATAAACATAAGGTTTATTTTATTATTAATGATAAATATAACCTAGTCCCAAAAATGAAGGCAGATGGTTGTCATATGGGACAACTTGATGGATCAACAAAAATAGCTAGAAAGATAATAAAGCAAAAAATTTTAGGTATTACTTGTCATAACTCAAAAAGACTTGCGTTAAGAGCTTATATAGATCAAGCAACTTATTTAGCTTTTGGTTCATTTTTTAAATCTAAGCTTAAGCCAAATGCAAGAAAAGCAAATTTGAGTATTTTAAAATGGTCAAAAAAAAATATTAATATACCAATCGTAGCAATCGGAGGAATAAATAATTTAAATTATAAAAAATTATTGAAATCAGGAGCTAAATATATTGCAATATCTAGTTTTATTTGGAATAACCCAAAACAAAAACCATTTGAAGCGATAAAAGAATTTAATTTATGAAGATTACTGCTAATGAAATAAAGACTGGGATGCTAATCGAGCACAAAGACGATTTATGGACAGTCTTAAAAACTCAACATGTTAAACCAGGTAAAGGCGGAGCATTCAATCAGGTAGAACTTAAAAGTGTTATCAAAGGAACAAAACTTAATGAAAGATTTAGATCTAACGAAACTCTTGAAAAGGCAGAAGTTGAAGAAAAAAAATTTAATTTTCTCTACTCTGATGAACAAAATTGTTATTTCATGGACAATATTTCGTTTGAGCAGGTTTCGATGGAAAAAAATTTAATAAAAGATAAAGAAAAATTGTTAAAGGAAAATCTCGAGGTTGTAATTTCACTTATGAATGAAAAACCTATCTCACTAGAATTACCAAAAAATATTGAGTGTACTGTTGAAAGTACGGACGGAGTTGTAAAAGGTCAAACTGCTGCATCTTCGTATAAACCAGCAAAATTAGATAATGGCATTATGATAACAGTCCCACCTTTTATTGAGAATGGAGATAAAATAATAATTGACTCAAGAAATTTAGAATACGTAAAAAAAAATAATTGAAATGAGATTGAATTCACCAAAATTAAATCTAATTTATAAAGCCTGTATGAAAGCGTCTAAATCTTTAATTAGAGATTTTGGAGAAGTAGAAAAACTTCAAGTATCGTCTAAGGGACCGGGAGATTTTGTATCTTCAGCAGATAAAAGAACAGAAAAGATAATAATTAATGAATTGCTAAATGCTCAACCTGACTATGGAATTTTGAGTGAAGAGGCAGGAGTAATTAATGAAAAAAACAAAAGCAATAGATGGATAATAGATCCTATTGATGGGACAAGTAATTTTTTAAATGGAATTCCACATTTTTCAATCTCAATTGGATATGAAGAAAATAATGAAATTAAATGTGGATTAATATTTGACCCAATAAAAAATGAACTTTTTTTTGCCGAAAAAGGTAATGGAGCATTTATGAATAATTCTAGAATTAGAGTTTCAAAAAAAAAATCATTAAAAGATTCTATTCTAGCAACTGGTGGGCCAAAGTTTACTAGTAAAAAAAAAAATTAATTCTTGAAGAATATGTGGAAATATCAAAAAAAATTGATACTCCCATAAGAAAGTTTGGTAGCGCATCATTAGATATTGTTAATGTTGCGTGTGGTAGATTTGATGGTTTTTGGCAAAGAGAATTAAATTATTGGGATGTAGCTGCTGCTGAAATAATTTTAAAAGAGTCCGGGGGTTACATTGAAAACTTTGAGCTTCAAGAAAAAGATTTAAATAAAAAGAATATAATTGCATCAAATTCACTAATACATACAGATTTATTGAGTTTAATTACGAAAAAAAATATTGTGTAATTTTAATTATTAATATATTAGTCGTTTCATGAAAAAAAAAATACATCCCGATTATCATAAAATTAAAGTTGTCATGACAGATGGCAGTGAATTTGAAACTAAATCTACTTGGGGCAAAGAGAATGATGTGCTTAAATTAGATATTGACCCAAAATCACATTTTGCTTGGACAGGTGGATCTCAGAAAATTTTAGATAAAGGTAGAGTAAGTAAATATAATAAAAAATTTAGTAATTTAAGAAAAAAATAAAATATGCAAGAATTTCCTTTCATGCCAAAAGCCACAGCTGTTTGGTTAGTAGAAAATACAAATTTAACGTTTAAACAAATTGCAAAGTTTTGCAATCTTCATGAACTTGAAATTAAAGGAATAGCAGATGGAGATGTAGCAAAAGGAATAAAAGCTTACAACCCAATTTTAGCAGGCCAACTTTCTAGAGAAGAAATTGATGCTTGCTCCAAAGATCCTGGAAGAAATTTAAATTTAATAAAGAAAGAATCGAATATTCAAATTAAAGAGAGAAAAAAACCTAAGTATACACCTTTGTCAAAAAGACAAGATAGGCCAGATGCTATTTTATGGTTATGTAAAAATGCACCTGAACTTTCAGACGGTCAAGTTTCAAAATTAGTCGGAAGCACTAAAGGAACTGTTTCTTTAATAAGAAAAAGGAGTTATTGGAACTTTTCTAATCTTAAGCCTAGGGATCCTGTAATACTCTCTCTATGTTCTCAAGAAATTTTTCAAAAAGCACTTGATAAAGCAAAACGAAGAGTAGAAAGAGAAAAAAAGAGATTATTAAGAGAGGAAAAAAAGCTTAAAAAAGAGAGTCAGCTTCAGCAAACAGATTAATTATTCATAAAAATGAAGATTTATTGCTATCATATAGACAATTGTAATCTTAAATGTTAACTAGCAAAACAAAAACAGGAGGTTGTTATTAAAATAGACGTTAAAGACAATAATGTTGAGCAAGCAATAAGGGTTTTGAAAAGAAAACTTCAAAAAGAAGGTTTTTTTAAAGTGATGAAAATGAAAAGTACTTACGAAAAGCCGTCTGAAAAAAAGAAAAGAATAAAAACTGAAAATTTGAAAAGAATTAAAAAACAGCAAAAACTTAGAAATAGATATTAATTTCAATTAAAGGATTAAAAATGCCTAAAGGAAAAGTAAAGTGGTTCAGCTCAAAGAAAGGTTATGGTTTTATTAGAGAAGAGGAAAAAGATAGAGATATTTTTTTGCATGTTTCAGCTTTAGAAGAGTCGAAGCTCAGAGTTTTAAAGGAAGATCAAATTCTTAAATTTGACATAAAGGAAGATAAAGAGAAACTTCAAGCAATAAATCTTAAAAAAGTTTAATTATCGCGGGGTGGAGCAGTCTGGTAGCTCGTCAGGCTCATAACCTGAAGGTCGTAGGTTCAAATCCTACCCCCGCAACCAAAAAAAATGACAAATACTATTAGAAATATAACAATAATTGCTCATGTAGACCACGGTAAGACTACTTTGATAGATAATCTAATGAAACAAAGTGGATTATTCAGAGAGAATGAAGTTGTAGAGGAGAGGGTTATGGACTCCGGGGAACTTGAAAAGGAAAGAGGTATCACGATTTTAGCAAAACCAACTTCAATTAATTGGAAAAATTCAAGAATAAATATCATAGATACCCCGGGTCACAGAGATTTTGCAGCTGAAGTTGAAAGAGTACTGCATATGGCTGACGGAGCTTTATTGTTAATTGACTCAGCAGAGGGAGTGATGCCTCAAACTAAATTTGTTTTATCTAAAGCACTCAAACAAGGTCTTAAACCTATAGTTATCATAAATAAATTAGATAAAGCTGATCAAAGAGCAAATGAAGTATTAAATGAAACATTCGATTTATTTGTCAGCCTAGATGCGAATGAAGAGCAATTAGATTTTCCAATACTTTATGCTAGTGGAAGGTCTGGTTGGGCTGATAAAGAGATAAGTGGTCCTAGAAAAAATTTAAATCCTTTATTGGACTTAATTATTGAAAAAGTAAAGCCTGCAGATTTAGATAATAATAAGCCTTTTGCAATGTTATCAACTTTGCTTTATGCAGACAGTTTTTTAGGTAGAAGCTTAATAGGTAAAATTTCTCAAGGAACAGCTAAGGCAAATCAAAAAATTAAGGCTATTAATTTAAAAGGTGAAAAAGTAGATGAAGGAAGGTTGACAAAAATATTCAGATACGAAGGAACAAAAAAAGTACCTATTCAAATAGGTGTTGCGGGAGATATTGTTATTATAGCGGGCTTGGAAAAAGCAAACGTAGCTGACACTATTTGTGACATAGAAATAGATAAACCTATTGATGCAACTCCCATAGATCCTCCAACAATGTCTATTACTATTACGGTTAATAGTTCACCTTTAGCTGGAACTGAAGGTAAAAAATTAACTAGCACTCAAATTAGAGAGAGATTAATTTTAGAGGCCGAAAATAATGTAGGTATTTCTTTTAGTGAGAACGAGAATAAGGATGCCTTTATAATAAGCGGGCGAGGTGAATTAATGCTAGAAATATTGCTTACCCAAATGAGAAGAGAGGGTTTCGAGATGACTGTAAGCCCTCCAAAAGTACTTTTTGAAAAAGACGAAAATCAAAAAAAATTAGAACCAATAGAAGAAATTACAATGGATTTAGATGAAGAGTTTTCATCTAAAATAATAGATTCTATGAATATGAGGAAAGGGAAACTAATTGAACTTAGAGATACTGGAAAAAATAAAAAAAGATTAATTTTCCATGCACCAACAAGAGGATTAATGGGTTACACAAGTAGATTTTTAACATTAACCAAAGGAACTGGCGTAATTAACAGAATTTTTCATTCCTACGGTAAATATACAGGTGATTTGGAGGGAAGAAGGAATGGAGCTTTAATTTCTATAGAAAATGGCAAAGCAGTTGCATTTGCAATTTTTAATCTCCAAGCTCGTGGAGAAATGTTTGTTACTCATAACGATCCTGTTTATGAAGGAATGATAGTAGGATTATCATCTAAGAGCGGAGACCTAGAAATTAATGTTATGAAAGGAAAAAAGCTAACTAATATGAGAACTCAGGGAACAGATGAAAATGTTGTATTAACACCGGTAAGGAAAATGGCAATAGCTGAGCAGTTAAGTATACTGAATACAGACGAAGCTTTAGAGATAACTCCAAAATCTTGCAGACTCAGAAAATTGGTTTTGAACCCTCATGAAAGAAAAAGACAATCTAGAGCATCTTAATAAAAATACAAGTTTTTAATAACAACAGTAATATTAGACCTTTAAATCCTTTATGGTCAAAATGTCTAAATAGATTTATTTTATGATTACTCCAATATTTTTTATAGTCTTCATCTCCAAGTCCAAAATCAAAAATTTTTATTTTATTTTTTATACACCATTGAATTAAATGATATATCAGTACTTTCCCAGGAGAATACTTTCTATATTTGTCAGAAAATATGGTTGGCATATAATAGTAAAAAGTATTTTGATGAACAAAGCCTAAATTTGCAGCAATAATTTCTTTATTTATCTCTAGAACGCTTAAGTTAAAAATTTCTTTTTTTCTTTTTTTTAATTCTACAAAATAGTTTATAAATTTTTCGTCAAGATTATGCTTGATTTTTTTTTTATTCAAAGAATCCGCTTTATTAATTATTAGATTCCTTACACTAATTAAATCGTCATTTTCTAAGATTCTGAATTTTACACTATTTTCTTGGTTAAGTTTTTTTGTAGTTCTTTGAAGCTCGTTAAAAAATTTTTTATCTGAAAATTTCTCAATATACTCTTCATTAGAATTAGGTAATTGTATTAGATATACTTTGCTCAAGAAAGTATTTTTTAAATATTTCACAAAAGGATTTTCAAAGCTCTGAATTTTTTCTGGTTGTTTATCAAAATAAATTAAATCATATTCATTTATTGACTTTAATATTTTTTTCCAAGTTTCATTAAATATCTTCTCATCAATATGACTATCCAAATTTGAAGTTATAGGTGAGCAATAATCAAATTCCTTAGTTCCAATGTATTGCAAGATCTTAACGCCAAATACTTTTTTTATTTCAAGTGGTATTAAAATTGATAATTTTTCTTCAAAATATATTGCAACGAAAAAAAACTTTAATTTATTTTTTTTAACATATTCTTTAATAAAACTAATTTGTTGAAAAACGTGGGAAATATTGTTTTTATCTATAGTTTTCAATTTTTGTTCTAAATCAACATCTAGCTCATTAAAGATTTTAAATGTAATTTTATTTTTCATTTTTAAAATTAAATCGATTAATATTTCTTTTAAATATAAAACCTGCTTTTTCTATAGCTTTAATACTTGCTTGATTTGAAGATAGCGAATAAATTAATAGTTTTTTTTTGCAAAATTTTTTTAAAATTATTTTTAGTAATTTAGTATAATAACCTCTAGATCTCATTGAAACTGGTGTGTAAAAATCAAACAATACTATTGAATTATTTATTTTAATTTTTAAATCTAATTCAGTAATATTCCAATTATTGGGTTTTACCATCCAGCCACTACAAGCTAATTTTTTTTTATGTGTTAAAATAAAAAGGTTCTGCCCCTTTAATAATCTTTTTCGTTTGTTACTAAATAATTTAAAATATTTAGTTATATTTTTATTTTTGAAAACTTTATTTGTCCGTTTTATAATATAAAAGTTAAAGTCTATATTTTTTGAATTAACGGATGAGTTATTAGACTCATATAATTTAACGTTTCTAAAATAAGTTAAAAATTTATTAACTAATATTTTCATTTAATTTATACATTATTAATTATTTTTAATTCCTATATCAATTTAATAAATCAGAATTATTATGGTATAATTTAATTTATGATTTTCACTAAAAACTCCTCTGGGTTAATAATCAGGTTTGATGATATTTCCGAAAATATGAAGTGGGAATTTATGGAAAGATGTGAGTCATTGTTTGATAAATATAAAATTAAACCTGTATTAGGTGTCATACCAAATAACCAGGATATTGAATTAAAAAAATATCCCAAAAAAGAAAATTTTTGGGAAAAAGTAAAAAGCTGGGAGAACAAAGGTTGGACTATTGCAATGCATGGTTATAGCCATGTTTATGATAATGAGACTGATAAAAAAGATTTTTTTGGTTATGGTGGAAAGTCTGAATTTTTTGGACACACGCTTGAAGAGCAAAAAAGAAGATTAAGAAAAGGAATAGAAATTTTTAAAAAAAATAATATAAATATTAAAACGTTTTTTGCTCCCAATCATACTTATGATGAAACTACATTTACTGCTTTGAAACAGTCTGGAATTAATGAAGTTATTGATGGCTACGGCCTTTTACCATATACCTATAAACAGATAAGATTTATACCTCAGTTATTTTACAAAACCGTTATGCTTCCGATAGGAATACAAAGTACACAATTACATATTAATTACTGGGATGAAAAAGATTTTAAAAAATTTGAAAAATTTATAGTAAATAACCATAAAAAAATTTATTCCTACAACGAAGTAATTAAATTTGTAAATGACAATTATGTATTTAAAATTATTAATATAACAATAGAAAAAATTTTAAAATTGAAAAGGATATTTACTTAAATTTTAAATTTTGATTTTTTACTATCTTTTAAAAAACCTTTTACAGTTTCTAAAGTTAAGGCTTTGAAAGATTTTCCAAATGATCCCACTTTTTCGATAATTTTTGGAGGCATTGTGATAATATTACAATTAAGTTGTTTGGCTTGAATAAAATTATATGCCTCTCTGGTGCTTGCCCACAAAACCTCAATATTTTTGAATTTTTTACACAATAAAATACTTTTTTTAAATATTGGAACAGGGTCTTTACCTTTATCAGCCATTCTACCTGCAAAAATTGATATTATTGACTTTGATTTTTTGTTTAATGATTTTAAAATTTTTTTTGTCTGATCTACTGTATATACAGAAGTAATATTTAGTTTAATATTTTTTGAACTCAATTCTTTTATTACTGAACCCATAAATTTTCCTTTTGAATTTACTACAGGAATTTTTACATATACATTTTTTCCCCATGAATTAATTTTATAAGCTTGTTTCAACATTTCCTTGGGATTATCTGCAAACACTTCAAAAGAAATAGGTTTTTTTTTACAAAATTTTAATATTTTAAGAGAGTAATCTTTATAATTTTTTGCTCCAGATGATCTCATCAAGCTAGGATTGGTGGTGAAACCATCTACGATAGATTTATTATTATAGAACTTTATAGTCTTTAAATCAGCAATATCACAAAATATTTTTGTTTTCATTAATCTAAGTTTTTAACTATATCTTCTGTCATTTTCTTTGCGTCAGCAAATAACATTAAAGTGTTGTCTCTATAAAATAACTCATTATCTATACCGGCATAACCTGGAGATAAACTTCTTTTAACAAACAAAACTGATTTACATTTTTCCACATCTAAAACTGGCATTCCAAATATGGGACTTTTGGGATCAGTTTTTGCTATTGGATTAGTCACGTCATTTGCACCAATAACAAAAGCAACATCTGAATTGGCAAAGTCGTTATTTATATCTTCAAGCTCAAATACTTCATCGTAGGGGACATTTGCTTCTGCTAAAAGAACATTCATATGCCCCGGCATTCTTCCGGCAACTGGATGAATAGCATAAGTAACTTTGATGTCATTTTTTTTTAATTTATCTACCATTTCTCTAAGTGCATGTTGAGCTTGTGCTACTGCCATACCATAGCCTGGTACTATTATTACAGAAGAAGCATTCTTCATTAAAAATGCTGCGTCCTCGGCGTTACCACTTTTGACTGGTTTCTGATCTTTCTTTTCATTTTTGTTTATCGAATTGTCAGCTCCAAAACCACCAAGTATAACACTAACGAATGATCTGTTCATAGCTTTACACATTATATAAGAAAGAATAGCCCCTGAAGATCCAACTAAGGCACCTGTTATAATTAAAGCTGTATTTTCTAAAGTGAAACCTATTCCAGCTGCAGCCCAACCTGAATAAGAGTTAAGCATTGATATAACTACTGGCATATCTGCCCCACCAATTGGTATTATCAACAAAATCCCAACCAAAAAAGAAATCGTAATAACAATCCAAAAAATATTTTCTGATTGAGTTTTACATAAATAATAAATTAATACAAAAATCCCTATACCTAGAACTAGGTTTAAGTAATGTTGTCCTAAAAAAGTAATAGGCGAACCCGACATAATACCTCTGAGCTTTAGGAAAGCTATTATTGAACCGGAAAAAGTTATTGCTCCAACAGCAGCCCCTATAGACATTTCAATTAAACTAGCTAATTTAATATTTCCAATACTTCCTAGATTAAAAGTGGCAGGATTTAAGAAAGCAGCGATGGCTACAAAAACCGCTGCTAAGCCTACAAGACTATGAAAACCTGCAACCAATTCTGGCATTGCAGTCATTGGTATTCTAAAAGCAATATATGCTCCAATAGCTCCACCGATAAGTAAAAAAATGATTACATAAATTATAGATGAAGAAATATTTCCTACAGATAAAAATGTAACAACGATTGCAATTATCATTCCTGCAATTCCAAAGTAATTACCTTGTCTTGATGTATCTGGTGAAGATAGTCCTCTTAATGCAAGGATAAATAAGATTCCTGATACTAAATAAAATATTGCAGAAAGATTTGGAGATATCATTTTTTCTTATCTTTCTTTTTTTTATACATTTGGAGCATTCTTTGAGTAACCAAAAAACCTCCAAAAATATTAATTGCGGCTAAAATGATTGCAATAAAACCAAAAGAACTTGAAATAGTAAATATATTTTCTGAAGAGCCCGCCAAAGCCGCTATTATTGCACCAACAATTATTACTGAAGAAATTGCGTTAGTTACAGACATTAAAGGAGTATGCAAAGATGGCGTAACGCTCCAAACTACATAATAACCAATAAAAATTGATAGAATAAATATACTAAGTCTAAATATAAATGGATCTATTTCCATAGCTAAACTTCCTTAATTAATGTTTTACTTATAATTTCATCTTCTAAATTGATATTGAAATTTTTTTTTTTCTTTACTAAATAAATTACGTATAAAACTAAATAAATTTTTTGCATATAAACTTGATGCCGTAAGAGGTAGTCTATTCATTAGATTTTTAACTCCTATTATTTTTACACCTTCAACTACGTTAATTTTTCCAACTTCAGAAAAAGCAGAATTTCCACCTTGTTCAGCTGCAAGATCATAAACAATAGAACCAGGTTTCATTAATTTTACTAAATCCTCACTTAAAATTCTCGGCGCTGGTTTTCCAGGAATTAACGCTGTACAAATTACTATATCATTTTTTTTCAAAGCTTGATGCATCATCTCTGCTTGTTTTTTTTTGTAATCATCACTTACCTCCTTGGCATATCCTCCTTCAGTTTCCATATTTTCCGTTTGTTCAACGGTTAAAAATTTTCCACCAAGACTTTCTACTTGTTCCTTTGAT
>MDTB01146989.1_pt1 | contig 40680 bp, 36 predicted proteins | sample 811161 | NCBI WGS metagenome assembly MDTB01 (sample SAMN05326650, study PRJNA326480) | marine metagenome | isolation source: seawater | place: Mediterranean Sea | collected 2009 | reverse complement strand
TGAAGGATGTACTGATTCTTTATCAATTAATTATGATTTGATGGCTACAATGGATGACGGATCTTGTTTATATGATATTGAAGGATGCACTGATTCTTTGTCAAATAATTATGATTTGATGGCAACAATAGATGATGGATCTTGTTTATACGATGTTGAAGGATGTACTGATTCTTTATCAAATAATTATGATTTGATGGCAACAATAGATGATGGATCTTGTTTATATGATATTGAAGGGTGTATGGATCCTAATTATATTGAATATGATGTTAATGCTATACAAGATTCTCAACCAAGTTCGTGTTTAACATTAGTAGTTTTGGGATGTACTATTGATATTGCATTAAATTTTAATTCTTTAGCAAATACAAATGATGGTTCATGTATTTTAAGTAATGAGGGATGTATGGACCCAAATTATGTTGAATATAATTCAGAGGCCTCTATTGATGACGGATCATGTCAAGTATTTGTCATTTATGGTTGCACTGATAATAATTATTTAGAATATACACCTGTTGCAAATTCAGATGATGGTTCTTGTGTAAATCAGATTATATTAGGATGTACAGATATTAATTATTTGGAGTTTGATATTAACGCAAATGTTGACGATGGGTCTTGTTCAAGTATAATAATATCTGGATGTACTAATTCAAATTTTATTGAATATAATTCAGAAGCGACTCTTGACGACGGAAGTTGTAATTTCGAAGTTTTGTTTGGATGTATGGATAGTTTAGCTAATAATTATAATCCTTTGGCAAATACTGACAACAATTTGTGTGAATATTATGGCTGTACTGATCCTAGTGCATTTAATTATAATGCAAATGCAAATATTGAAGATAACTCATGTGTAGAGGTATTGTTTGGCTGTACTAATTCTAATTATTTAGAATATGATTCTTCAGCTAACATCAACGATGGCTCATGTTTAACACTGATTATTTTAGGCTGTACTAATCCAAATTCTTTTAATTATAATTTTAATGCTAATACTGATGACGGAACTTGTATTGAAATAGTTGAAGGATGTACAGATTCTTTATATTTTGAATATAATCCAAATGCAAATCTTGAAAATGGGGATTGTTCTAATTTTATAATTCAAGGATGCACTGATCCAGAAGCATATAACTATACAAATGCAAATTATGACGATGGTAGTTGTATATATGATTTAATTCTTTTTAATTCTTCATTTTTAGGTGGTTCCACATATGAGTTTAGTGTGGATGTTTTGTATATGGAAGGCTACTCAGTGATTTGGAATTTTGGTGATGGTCAAATAAGTACTTTAGAACAAGTAACACACGTTTTCAATGAAAATGGGAATTTTACTGTTACATTAACTGTAACAAACGGTTTATTAGCAATAGTTGAACAAATAGACTTAAATGTAAATTTTCCTAATATGAATATTATTGACAACAAAACTTTATTTAATGAGGTTTATTATGATATTATGGGTAACAAGGTGAATTCTAATTCAAATAAGTTAAAAATTAGGGTTAGGAAATATAATGACGGTAAAATAGAGATTAAAAAACTTATAAATATTCATTAAATTTTGAGCTAACGACCGGATTTGAACCGGTGACCTCATCCCTACCAAGGATGTGCTCTACCGACTGAGCTACGTTAGCTTATTTAATGTTGTGAAAAATGTTTTGTACATCCTCGTCCTCTTCAATTTTTTCAATTAATTTATAAACATCTTTTTCCTGATCTTCTTCAATTTTTTTACAAACGTTTGGTATTCTGTCGAATCCAGATTTTAAAATACACTCTTTCAAATTCTCTAATTTTTTTTGAATTTTACCAAAACTTAAAAAATCTGAATATATATATATTCCTTCTTCCTCAACAAAAAGTTCCTCAGCTCCAAAGTCAATTAAATCAAGTTCAAGATTTTCAAGGTTTTGACTTACATTTTTAATTAAAAAATAACATTTATGGTCAAACATAAATTCAACAGATCCTGAGGTACTTAAAGATCCATTATATTTATTAAAATAACTTCTAATATTTGCAACTGTTCTATTATTATTATCTGTTGTAGTTTCAATTAGTATGGCAATTCCATGAGGTGCATAACCCTCGAATAAAGTTTTAGTCAAATTTGCATTATCTTTTTCAGACGCTTTTTTAATTGCTCTTTCAATATTTTCTTTTGGCATATTAGCTGTCTTAGCATTCTGAATTATCGCTCTTAACTTTGAATTAGTTTCAGGATGTGGGCCATTTTCTTTTACAGCCATTAATATTTCTTTACCAATTTTAGTAAAGGTTTTAGACATAGCTGCCCATCTTCTCATTTTTCTATCTTTTCTAAATTCAAATGCTCTTCCCATATTTAAATTTAAGTCAAAAAATTAAACTATTAATTATTTAATCCAATTAATTATTAAGATTAGATACTTAAATTTTTATTTTTTTGAATTTTTGAAAATTTTTATTTTTGGTTTTTTTTATCTTTAAAAGCAAATTATTTTTTTCCCAATTCCATTTTTCAGGTAATTTGATTGAGTTATTTTCTGTTAATATGTCGGCCACTCTACCATCACTGTGTAAAACAATTTCGTCTATATCAGTAATTTTTGAATTCAAATTAACGATATAGTATTTATCTGTCCAATTCCAATCATCTAAAATAATGACATTTTTATTTACTTCTTTATTTCCTCTCATTAGTGATATAGGAATATAATAATCAAATATTTTTCCATTTTTAAGTTTAATTTGGAATTCTAAGGGAAATGGCATTTCTCCCTTTTCTAATACTAATTTACAATTGTTTTGGTAATTTAATATTTGAGAAATTCCATAATCAATTTTTTTTATTGTATTTACGAAGTATTCAAAATACCAATCTAATTCTAATTCACTTTCTTTTTCCAGAATTCTCTTGAAATTGATAGGATTAGGATGTTTGAAAGACCATTCATTATAATATCTTTTAAGAGATGAATTTAAACTTTCTTCTCCAATTATTCTATTTAATTGGTCTATAAATACTACTCCTTTCCAATATGCAGCTGAATAATAAGCTAAATTAGTACTAAAATGGTCTGCATGAGTGATTAATGATTCTTCATAATTACTTTTAGCAATTTTTAAATATCTATCATAGGAATCTTTATGTTGAAATAAACTATCCTCATTAAATAAAATTCTTTCAATAATATTTGATGCATAAGATGTAAACCCTTCATCCATCCAAGCATAAAGAGCTTCATTTGTCGCCATTAGTCCTTGGTACCAACTATGCATTATTTCGTGTACGCAAACACCAACAAGACTTCTTAGATTTCTATTTCCAGTTATTAAAGTAGCCATTGGATATTCCATTCCTCCATCGCCTCCTTGGATTATTGAATAGTGATCATAAGGATATTTTCCAAAATTTTTATTTGCATATTCAAAAGTTTTAATTAAATATGGTTCAAGATTTTCCCATTCTTTTGTTTTATCATTTTTTTGATAAAATAGGTGGAAATTGGGACCATTATCATTATTAATAATTTTATGATTATAATCTCTATCAGCAGCCCAAACAAAATCATGGACATTATTAGCTTGAAACTTCCAAGTTAAATTTATTGGTTTTTTTTTTGTATTGATATTTTTATAACCATGTCCTATCTCTTCAGGGTTAGTAAGTTTTCCAGTAGCTGCAATAGTATAATCAGCATCGATTTTAATATTCACGTTAAAATCGCCCCATACCCCGTGAAATTCTCTAGAAATATATGGATTTGAGTTCCATCCATTTTCGTCATATTCACAAATTTTAGGATACCATTGTGACATTGAATAATCAATTCCTTCAGAATTATCCCTCCCAGTTCTTCTTATTTGAATTGGAACTTGGGTTAAAAAATTCATATCAAAAATTGCTGAATCATTGGGATATATTGGATCATTTAAAATAACTTCAAGTATGGTCCCATTAACCTGATAGCTTAGGGGAGTTCCATTTTGAAAAATGTTTAGTATCTTTTGAAATCCAATTTCATTAGGACTCAATTTTGATATTCTGTCTTGAACTCTTTTATCAGGGTCTAATATTGACATGCTTCTTTTATCCATCATACTCCCGGGTTGAAAGGCATTTAGGTATAAGTGGTAAAAAATATTTTGAAGTGTATCATGAGATAAATTATAATATTTTAATTTTTGATTTCCAGAAAATTGATGATTTTTGACATTAAAATCAATATTCATTTCATAAATTACTTTTTGTTGCCAATAATTTTGAGATGATAAATTTAATGTTACAAAAGATGAAATTATAATTATATATAGCTTATTCATTATTGTTTAATTTTGGGTAAATTTATATAATAATTTATTTATTTAAGCATGATTGAGCAAAGAAAAATTTTAAGAATTTTTAAGTTAATTAGTTTACTAAAAGGAATAAAGAAAAGATCACCAATAGAAATTTCAAAGATTTTAAATATTTCAAAAAGAACTGTATACCGTTATTTAAATTTATTGGAAGATTTAGGCTTTATGATTGATGTTGATTTAAATAATAATTATTTTATTCATACTGATGTTGGAAATGAATTTGAATTTACTTTTAATTCAGAAGAGTCTATTTTAATTAGAGAGTCTTTGAATACAATTTCAATAAATAACAATCTGACTCAAAATATTTTGAAAAAATTGTATATGATGAGTGAGCAAGGACAAATTGGAAAAAATATTCTTAATGCAGATAATGGTTTAAAAATTGAAAAATTATCTAATTCAATAAAGAGTAATCTACAAGTAAAATTAGTAAATTACTCTTCTTTAAATTCTAATTCTAATTCAAATCGAATATTTGAACCAATTGCATTTACATCAAACTATACTGGAGTTATTGGGATTGATGTCAATAATGCACCCTCAGATACAAGAATATTTAACATCAACAGAATTGGAAATGTTGAAATTTTAGATAGATTACAAAAATTTTCAAGCAATGTTACTGTTAATCCTATTGATTCTTTTGGTTACAAAGGAAATGTATTATATGATATTGAGTTAACTTTAAATAGAAAAGCTTATTCGTATTTGATTCAATTTTATCCAGAAACCAAATCTATAATTAAGGGAAAAAAAGATTCCTATAAATTTTCAGGTAAAGTTTATTTTTCGGAGAATTTATTTAGATTTTTATTTTCTTTTCCAGATGCAGTAAAAATTAATAGTCCTAAAATTTTAAAAGATGAACTTTTGAATTTTAAGAGTTTATTAAATAAGTGACACTAATTGTCACAGTATTAAATTTTATTTGTTGATAAATAATATAAAATATCATGAAAAATAAATGTTTACTTACAAACTCAATAAATAAGTTTAATAATGTTGGAGTTAACTTCTTGAAAAAAGATGATCAGTTTGGTGAGTCTAATACTATCATAATTGAAAATATTATATCTGGAATTGACAAAAGAGATTATTACTTTCAAACTAGAAAGATAAATAATACATATATTTGTATTGTCACGAAATTAATCATTAGCGATCAAACATGGAATAAGTTTTTTGGGACTCTTTTGAATGATTTGGATATTAATAGATTTATTAAAAAATTATTTTTCGAAAATTCTCCTTCATTATTGGGTTTAGTTGGAAATAATTTACCTAAATATCCTGAGATTCAGGGTTTAATTATAATGGGGAGCGAAATATATAATTCAAATTAAAGATTATTTTCTAATATGAAATTTATGATTTTGTTCATTAAATGTAATCTATCCTTCCCTCTAACATGGTGATCATGTCCAGGATACTGAAAGTAATTAAACTCTTTTTTATTTTCAATACATTTTTGGGAAAATTTCAATGAGTGTTGTAAAACTACTACATCATCATCTGTACCATGTATGACTAATAGTGGGTCACTAAGGTTATGAATCTTATTTAAAATACTGGATTTTTTGTAGCCATCTGGATTTATTTCTGGAGTATCCATATACCTCTCAGTGTACATTACTTCGTAATATTTCCAATCAATAACTGGCCCTCCAGCTACTCCACAATTAAAAAAATCAGGATAAGTGCATAGTAGATTTGTGGCCATGTATCCTCCATAGCTCCATCCATAGACTGCTATCCTGTTTTTATCAATATTTTCTTTTGATATAAAATTTTGAAGCCCTCTTATTTGATCTTTCATTTCAATTTCTCCAAGATTTCTAAATATTATTTGTTCAAAATCTAAACCTCGATTTTCTGATCCTCTCCCATCAATTGTTAGAATAATATAACCCTGGTTAGCAAGATAATGCATCCATAAACTAGATGAAGCTAAAAAATCATTTTCTATTAATTGAACATTAGGTCCATTATAAACATAAAGTAATAATGGATAAGCTAAAGAATCATTATAATTATAAGGTTTGATTATTCTAGTATTTATAACAATGCCATCTTCTAATTTAAAACTATCAATTTCAATATTACCCATAATTATGTCAGAAAATGGATTATCCCTTTGATGTATTGTTTTTAAATTTTTACCGGAACTATTAATCAAATTTATTGTTCCTGGATTATTTGAACTACTGTAAGAATCAATATACAAGGTCCCCATAGAATTGGGATAAATCTTATGTACTCCTTCAATTTTAGTGATAATTTCAGATTCAGAATTAAATAGACTGCTTTTATAAAATCTAGTATCAAGTCCGTTGATATGAGACCCAGTAAAAAATAAGGAATCATCGACAATGGAAATAAAGTCTTTTACGACAAAATTTCCCATTGTAATTTGATTAATTATTTTTCCATTTATATTATATCTGTAGTAGTGGTCAAAACCATCTCTTTCAGATCTCCACAAAAATTCAGTATTATTGATAAAAATCATAGGATTTAATGGTTGAACATAATTTTTATTTTTTTCCTCAAATAATGTGAAATTTAATTTTCCATCATTTACATTGAAACTATTTAATTTTAAATGATTTTGATCTCTATTTAAAACCGCAATAAAAATATTTTTATTGTTTGGTCCCCAACAAATATTTGTTAAATATTTATCATTTGGTTCTCCAGTTCTCATCATTGTACTTTTTTTCTTGGAAATGTCATATACAAACAATTTTACTTCGTGACTAGACATTCCTGCCATAGGATATTTTATATTTCTAATACTAGCTATTCTAGAATTAGAATTTATAATTGGATAATTACTTACCATTCCCTCATCTTTCTTATAATAAGCAACATATTTATCATTGTTTGACCAAAAAATACCTTTATCAATACCAAATTCATTTCTATGGACAATCTGACCATTTACTATATTTTCATCATTATCAAAAGTTATTTGTGTTAATTTATTTTTAGAATCTAAAATGAATAAATTATTATTTATTGTAAAAGCTACTTTTGAAAGGTCATGGCTATATTCAATATTTGAGGAATTATCAGGTAAAGAAAATATTTTTGAAATATGATCATTTTCAAAATTATATTTGTAAATATTTAAATCAATTTGAAAGATGAAATTCGAAGAGTTGATCCATTTTATATAATTGAAACTATTTAGTATATCATCTTCTAGAATTGAATTAATTTTTTCTAATGTAATTTGTTTTATTTGAATATTTAAATCTTCAACAATTAAAATATTATTTTTCACATAACTAAATTCATTCCTGTTATTAATCCATTGAATATTATATAAATTGTCTTTATAAAAATTTTTATTTCCCAGAATAGCGTCTTCAAAACTTAAATTTGTATTCTGAGCTAAAGATATATTAGTTGAGAAAGCTAGTATAATAATTATTCTTTTCATTTTCAAGTATATTATAATTTTGCAAATCTAATAATGTTTTTTTAAAATAGAATTAACATTTTTAATATCTTAAACTTTAGATTATTAAATTAGCTAATATGAATGCAAAATTTTCGTTTTTTTTAATGATTTATTTTTCAATATATTTTTCAAATTCAGTTCTTTGTCAAATTGGAGGGGAGAATACTTATGATTTTGTCAATCTATCCTCTTCAGCTAGATTGTTGTCACAAGGAAATGTTTTACTCAACATTTTTGATGATGATGTCAATTTGTCGTATTGTCTTCCATCTTTGAATAATAAAAAAATGAATAACCAATTTTCAATTAATTATACAAATTATTTTGCTGATATAGATTTCGGTTCAATTATATATGGTTTAAAGTCTGATAGAACAGAAAATATTACACTTGCTTTGAAATATATAAATTATGGTAAATTTGATGAGACTGATCAATTTGGTAATATAATTGGAGAATTTTCAGCTGGAGAATATTTATTTTCAGCGTCAACTTTATTACTAAGAAAAAAAAAATGTAGTTTGGGTTACAGTTTAAAGTTAATTTATTCAAATTTTTATAACGTAAATTCATATGGATTTTTAGCTGATTTTTCATTTACATATGAAATAAAGCAAAATAGGATCTTATATTCATTTTTAATGAAAAATTTAGGTTCTCAAATTAAAAGTTATAATAATAAAGAAAATATGCCTTTTGAGTTAAAAATGGGATTAACTTCAAGATTGGAAAATGCCCCATTTAGAATTAGTATATTATTAAATCATATTGAAGATTGGAATCTTTTTTACGAAAGAGATGTAGATTCAAATGAAAATTCAATTTTGAACGATTATAATAACAATTCATTGAATTTAAGAAATGAGATTATCTCTCATATTAATATTGGTTCAGAAATTTTATTTTCAGATAATTTTAACTTTAGAGTTGGATATAATTTTAGGTTAAGTCAAGAGCTTGGATTAGACTTATATAACAGAGGAGTTGGATTGTCTTATGGATTTTTATTAAAAATTAAAAAGTTTCAGTTCAACTTTGCAAGAGTAATATATCATGCATTTGGTCCATTAAGTACAATTTCGTTAGTTTCAAACTTAGTAAATAAAAATTAGTATGAGAATAATTAATATTGCAGTTGATGGATATTCTTCGTCTGGGAAAAGCACTCTAGCTAAATCTTTAGCTCTCAAATTAGGGTACAAATATATTGATACTGGGGCTATGTATAGAGCTGTTACATTATTTTCTATCCAAAATAATTTGATTGAAAATGATTATGTTAAGGTTAATTCACTTATTAATACTCTAGAAAATATTAACATAGAAGTTTATTTTAAGTCTAATTTATCAGAAATTATTTTAAATGGAAAAAATATTACTAAAGACATAAGAAGTATGGAAGTTTCAAATCATGTAAGTAACATAAGTAAAATTAAAGAAGTTAGATATAAATTAGTTAAACAACAACAATTATTATCAAAAGACAAGGGATTTGTTATTGATGGCAGAGATATTGGATCAGTTGTTTTACCTGATGCTGAGTTGAAGTTTTTTATTGATGCATCATTAAATGAAAGAATTCGAAGAAGATTTAATGAATTAAAAAGAAAAGATGAGAAAACTACTTTTATCAAAGTTGAGCAAAATATTAAAAAAAGAGATATTACAGATGAGTATAGAGAAAATTCTCCATTAATAAGATCAACTGATTCAATATATATAGATAATACAAATTTGTCAAAATCTGATCAACTTGAATTAGCACTTAAATTTTATAAGATGATAGTTTAATAAAATTAAATTTTTTCAATTTCACCAATGATTGATCTTATCATATTATCAATTGCTTTATCAGGAGAATTGGAAAATTTATTAGTAACCCTATTTGCAAGTACAACATTTATACTGATTGCATTATGATTAAATATTTTACTTAAGCTGTAAATTCCAGATGACTCCATTTCGAAATTTAAAACTTTTAATTTTTTATATGTTAAATCAGATAAATTTTTTATTAAATTTTTATGTTGAAGTTTTACATTAAATTCTCTACCTTGACCACCGTAAAAACTATTTGTAGTTAAAGTTATACCCATTCTGAAATTATTACTGTAAAGACTTTTCCATAACTTTTCCGATGCTTTAATTGCATAAGGCATAGCTAATTTTGAATTCCATTTTGTAAAATGAATAAATTTATCAATTAATTCTTTCTCTAAAATAGAATTATCAAAAATATAGTAATAAATAATACCGTCTGAACCTATACAATATTTAGAAAAAATAATCTCATTAACATCAATTTTTTTTGACATTGATCCACAAGTCCCGAGTTTAATAAAATTTAACTTTCTTTTTGTATTTTTAAAATCTGACTTTTTAGAATTTAAAATATTGAGTTCATTTATAACTATATCTACATTATCTACACCAATACCACATGATATAACGCTAATTCTTTTTTTACCAATATACCCAGTATTAGTTATGAATTCTCTTTTAGATTTTTGAATTTCGATTTTATCAAAGTACTTAGAGACAAAAGAAACTCTTTTTGGATCACCAACAAGGATTATATCATCAGCAAAATCCTCAGTATTTAGTCCTAAATGATATATTGATAAATCTTTATTAAAAATAATTTCTGATGAATTTTTTTTTAACATACATTAATTTTTTTTTTTAATATAAATTTATGATATTATGGAATAAAATAAAAGAATGAGTATATCAATTTTAACAATTGGTGATGAGTTAATTATAGGACAAGTTCAAGATACTAATTCATCATGGATTGCAAAAGAAATTAATAATGCAGGATTAGAAGTTAAAAAAATTATATCAATATCTGATTCAGAAAAGGATATAATAAATACATTAAATTTGTGTTTGAAGGAATCTAATATTATAATAATGACAGGTGGACTAGGACCCACTCACGACGATTTGACAAAAAAAGTCTTATGTAAATTTTTTAATGATAGTCTGGTTAAAAATGAAAAAATATTAGATCATATTATTCAATTGTTTAAAAAAAGAAATAAAGTTCCAAATGAACTAAATTTTCATCAAGCATATCTTCCAAAAAAATGTAAAATAATATTAAATAAAATTGGAACTGCTTCAGGAATGTGGTTTGAAAAGAATGATAGTCATGTCATTGCTCTTCCTGGAGTTCCCTCTGAAATGAAAATGATGATGGAAAATTATGTAATAAAGAATTTGAAACTTTTATTTAAGCCAATTAATGTTATAAATAAAACAATAAATACATTTGGTCTCCCAGAGACTAATTTAGTAGAAATACTTGAAGAATGGATGGATAATTTAGATAAAAAGGTAAAGTTAGCTTTTTTGCCATCTTACAATAGAGTTAGATTAAGATTAAGTATAAGTGGAAATAACAATGAAAGTATTAAAAATATTATAGATTATCATGTTAAAAAATTGTATAAAATAATTCCACAATATATTTTTGGAGAGGATCAAACTACAATTGAAGAAAGTATTTCAAAAATATTAATTAAAAAAAAATTAACTATCTCATTGGCTGAAAGTTGTACAGGAGGGTATTTATCCCACTTATTCACAAAAATTTCTGGAAGTTCAAAATTTTTTAAAGGTTCAGTTATAGCCTACAATAATGAAATCAAAACAAATTTTTTAAATGTTGACCCAATAATAATTCAAAAATATGGAGCAGTAAGTAAAAGAGTAGTCAATCAAATGGCTGTAAATTCAAAAAAAATCTTTAAAACTGATTATTCTATATCTGTATCTGGTATTGCAGGCCCAGAATCTGATGGTACTGATAAACCTGTAGGATTGACCTGGGCTGCAATTGCGACACCTGAGTCTTGTTTAACTTATAAATATAAATTTGGTAAAAATAGAGTTTCAAATATTCAAAGAACTGCTAATTCAATTTTTTTTGAGTTATTACTTCATTTAAGGAATTCCAAATAATTTTGTAATTTTTTTTGAGTTTTAAATAAAAAAATTAATTTTGCTTGTCTAAAATTTTTATTATGTCAAGAATATGTTCAATTTCAAACAAAAAAGCTTTAGTTGGCAATAATGTTTCTCACTCCAATAAAAAGACAAAAAGAACTTTTTCAATTAATTTGATTAAAAAGAAATTTTATATTCCTGAGTTGAAAAAACAGGTTACTCTAAAAATATCTACCTCAATTCTCAAAACAATCAACAAAAAGGGATTGTCAAAAGTTATTAAAGATTATAACTTAAATATCAAGAATTTAAAATAATAATTTTTTAAGTCTCTTTTTAGACGCTTTTTTTTATATTTAAATATTAATTTTATGTCGATATAGTTGATACTATAATATATAAATATGAACAGCGAAATTTTTTACAAGAGATTAGGTATAGCTATTATCTTATTAAGTTTAATTTTTTTTACTGGAATTTCAGGTTTTATAATAATTGAAGATTATTCAATTTTTGATGCATTTTATGAAACAATTGTAATTTTTTCGACCGTTGGTTTAAGTTTAGTTCAACCCTTAAGCTCAATTGGTAGAATTTTTGTGTCAATATTAATAATTTTTAATATTTGTATATATACCTATGCTATATCAATTGTAACTGCATATTTTATAGACAGAAATTTAAGTAAATCATTAAAAAAAAATAAAGTGGAAAAATTATTTGTTAATATGTCAAGTCATGTGATTATATGCGGTGATAAAAACTTAGTCAATGAAGTTGTATCTAAAATTAAAAGTGAGAATAAATTTATAGTTATTGTTAATGAGAATCATGAAAATAATTTTGAAAATAATTTTATTGAAATGGATAATGTTAAAAATCAAAATAAATTAATTACCATTAATAAAAAAATAGATGAGAACTTACTAACTAAAATAAAAGTCAATACAGCTAAAGTTTTTTTAACTCTTCACAAAAAAGATAATTTAAATATTGATAATATTTTTTTGGTAAAACAATTAAATAATAATATAAAAGTTGTTAGTGTATCAGATAATCCTAATTCTGAATCAAAATTAAAGAAAATGGGTTCAGACGAAGTAATGAATTTGAGTATCATAGGTGCAAATTATATTTCTTCATTATTTTAAATATTATCCAATGAAAAAAATCAAATATATTTTATTATTCATTCATAATTTTACGTTTGCAGAAAATAATTTATCCAGATCTATTAACTCAGTTTTTGAGCCAATTGTCGAAATAATGTCAAAAACAATATTTTGGGAACCTTTTTCGATGGGAATTCCAATTGTAGTAATATGGTTAATAAGTGGTGCAGTTTTTTTTACTTTAAAAATGAAATTCGTAAATATTTTTTATTTTAAACATGCAATAGATTTAGTTAGAGGCAAGTATGATAGTCCAAATGAAGATGGTGAAGTATCTCATTTTCAAGCACTGACAACGGCTTTATCTGCGACAGTTGGACTAGGAAATATAGCAGGTGTTGCAGTAGCAATTTCTGTTGGTGGACCGGGTGCAACATTTTGGATGATAATTGCAGGGTTTCTGGGAATGTCCTCTAAATTTGTTGAATGTACCCTAGGAGTAAAGTATAGAAAAATAAATGATAAAGGTGAAGTTTCAGGGGGGCCTATGTATTATTTAAGTGAGACATTTAAATCAAGGAATTTTGAAAAATTTGGTAAGTTTATAGGAGCTTTATTTGCTGTATTATGTGTAGGTGGATCATTCGGTGGAGGATGTATGTTTCAAGCCAACCAAGCTTATGCTCAAATTGAAGGTCAATTTCAAATAATGCCTGGAAATGGCTTTTATTTTGGTTTGATACTTTCTTTATTTGTAGGCTTAGTTATTATAGGCGGGATAAAGTCAATAGCTAAGATAACTGAAAAAATTGTACCATTTATGGCTTTTTTATATGTAGGAGCATCATTATTTATAATAATATTAAATTATAACAAAATCTTTGATGTTTTACATTTAATAGTAACCTCTGCTTTTTCAAATGATGCAACAAAAGGCGGTATTATTGGAGTTTTAATTCAAGGATTTAAAAGATCAGCTTTTTCAAATGAGGCTGGAATAGGTTCTGCTGCCATAGCTCACTCAGCAGTAAAAACTGATGAACCAGTAAAAGAGGGAATTGTTGCTCTCTTGGAACCATTTATCGATACAGTTGTAATTTGTACCATGACTGCCTTTGTTATTATTATTACAGACAGACATTTAGGAATTGATTTAGAAGGAGCTCAATTGACTTCTTCAGCTTTTGAATCAGTTATTTCGTGGTTTCCGTTATTATTAGTTGTAGCTATTTTTTTATTCGCTTTTTCATCAATGATATCTTGGTCATATTATGGGTTAAAATCATGGACATATTTATTTGGAAACTCAAAATTTGTAGATATTTCCTATAAATTGTTATTTTTATTATTTGTAGTTATTGGATCTTCAGTTAGTTTAGGTTCTGTAATTGATTTTTCTGATATGATGATTTTAGCAATGGCTTTCCCAAATATTCTAGGTTTATATTTTTTAAGCAATGAAGTTAAAGAAGATTTAGAAATGTATTCAGAGAAATTAAATTCTGGTAAAGTGAAAAAAGTAAAATAAATGATACAATATTCTGATACTCAAAAAAGTATTCAAAGGTCAGTAAAGGATCTTGTTAAAAAACATATTTTACCATTTTATAAAGAATGGGATGATAAACAATATTTTCCTGTAGATTTATTTAAAATCCTAGGAAAAATGGGTATAATGGGAGTGTTAATTCCTGAAAAATATGGTGGATCGGGATTAACTTATAAAGAATATGTTAAAATAATTGAAGAGATCTCTAAAATTGATCCTTCTATAGGGTTGTCTGTTGCAGCTCATAATTCACTTTGTCTAGCACATATTTATAAGTTTGGAAATGAATATCAGAAAAAAAAATGGCTTCCTAAACTATGTTCAGGAAAACAAATAGGTGCTTGGGCTTTAACTGAACAAAATACTGGGTCCGATTCTGGTAATATGAAAACTAAAGCAGTTAAAGTTGGTAATGAGTGGATTTTAAATGGTTCAAAAAATTTTATAACTCATGGTATTTCTGCTTCAATTACAGTTGTAGTAGTTAGAACGGGTAACAAAAATAACTCAAGTGACATGTCTGCTTTTGTTGTTGAGAGAGGTACTAAAGGTTTTTTTTCGGGGAAAAAAGAGGATAAACTAGGAATGAGAGCATCAGAGACTTCCGAAATAATTTTTGATAATTGTAGAATACCTCAAGAAAATTTACTTGGAGAAATTGGAGAGGGCTTTATTCAATCTATGAAAATTTTAGATGGAGGAAGAATTTCAATTGCTGCCTTGGCACTTGGCATATCTAAAGGTGCTTATCAAAATTCTCTAAAGTATTCTAAGGAAAGAATCCAATTTAAAATACCTATATCCAATCATCAATCTATAGCATTTATTTTAGCAGATATGTACAGTAAAATTATGGCATCTGAATTACTAATTTATAAAGCAGTAGATAAGATTGATAGATTTTTAAAGGTTACTAAAGAAAGTTCAATGGCAAAGTATTATTCATCTGAGATTTCGGTAGATATATCAAATCTTGCAGTACAAATTTTTGGAGGTTATGGATATATTAAAGATTTTCCTGTTGAAAAATTTTACAGAGATTCTAAGTTAACAACTATTGGTGAGGGTACTTCTCAGATTCAGTTGTTAGTAATTTCTAAGGAAATATTAAAATAAATTTAAGTTGTTTTAAATGTTGTTATTTTTATTATATTTGCAAAACTAATTTTTAATGAAATGATTATAATCCCTGTTAAAGATGGAGAAGCAATTGAAAGAGCTCTCAAAAGATTTAAGCGTAAGTTTGATAAAACTGGTGCTATGAAAGATTTAAGAGCAAGAAAAGAATTTATAAAACCATCAATTAGAAGAAGACAGCAGCTCATCAAAGCAGCATATGTTCAACAACTCAAGCAAGCTGAGTAAATTTCACATCCTTCTCTAATATAAGAATGAATCACATTTCCAAATTTATTGAATATATTGATTCAGTAAAAAGATATTCTTCACTAACTGTTAAATCCTATGTTTCAGATTTAAATCAGTTTGAAAAATTTTTATTACTTAATTTAGATTTAACATTAAAAGATGTAAAAACTCAAAATATTAAAGCTTGGATTTCTCATCTAGTTTCTAAAGGCTACGATAAAAACTCAGTTAATAGAAAACTTTCTGTTTTAAGAAGATACTACAGATTTCAAAATAACAATAATTTTTTTAAAGGTAATCCTACCAAAAATATTATTTCCTTGAAGACAAAAAAAAAGATTCCAGAATTTGCCAGTAAAGAGGATCTAAATAAACTTTTTGATAATAATTTTTTTCTTGAAGGTTATATTGGGGAAAGAGATAAAACTATATTACAAATGTTTTACTATACTGGAATGAGGTTATCAGAGCTAATTAACTTAGAAGTTAATGATATAAGTTTTTATCAAAAATATATTAAAGTTACTGGAAAAAGAGATAAACAAAGGTTAATTCCATTATTAGATAGTCACTTAAATGATTTAAAAAAATTTATCAGTGTAAGAAATGATAATTTTAAAAATAATTCTCAATATTTATTTTTAAATCATAATGGCAAAAAATTATACCCTAAATTGGTCTACAGAATTGTAAAATTATACATTAGCAAAGTTTCTACTATAACAAAAAAAAGTCCTCACACTCTTAGACATGCATTCGCCACTCACCTGCTCAATGAAGGAGCTGATCTTATGGCAATAAAAGAAATATTAGGACACTCCAGTCTCAATTCAACTCAAATTTATACTCATACATCCTATGAAAATTTAAAGAAAGTTTATAACTTATCTCATCCTCGTGGTTCAGAATAATTCTCTAATTTTAACAAATTATATCCAATAATTTAAATTAACTTTTTTATTTTTTTTCTTACAATGAAATAAATCATTTAAAAAAAAATTGAATATTATTTTTTCATGTTCATTAGTTTTATAAATTTGCAGTCTCTTTTTCTGAAGGTTTTGTTGGTTAAGAGAGAGATGACATTGCCGATGTAGCTCAGCTGGCTAGAGCAGCTGATTTGTAATCAGCAGGTCGTGGGTTCGAGCCCCTCCATCGGCTCTGTTGTTCTTTATTTTGTGAAAAATTGTTGGGGTGGGATACTCAAGCGGTCAACGAGGGCAGACTGTAAATCTGCTGGCCTAGCCTTCGAAGGTTCGAATCCTTCTCCCACCACTTAAAATATAAAAGCGAGAGTAGCTCAATTGGTAGAGCGTCAGCCTTCCAAGCTGAGGGTTGCGAGTTCGATTCTCGTCTCTCGCTCAAGTATCTGATTTTCAGATATATATTAATTTAGTATTTAATTTAAATTAAAAATTATGGCAAAAGAAACTTTTCAAAGAGGTAAACCCCACCTAAATATAGGTACTATTGGTCATGTTGATCATGGAAAAACTACACTAACTGCTGCAATTACAACTGTACTTGCTACTGATGGATTGGCAGCAAAAAAAGACTTTGATGCAATAGATAATGCACCTGAAGAAAAAGAGAGAGGTATTACAATTAATACCTCACATGTTGAATATGAGACTCAAAACCGTCATTACGCACATGTCGATTGTCCTGGTCACGCAGATTATGTCAAAAATATGGTAACTGGTGCGGCACAAATGGATGGAGCTATACTAGTAGTTGCTGCCACGGACGGCCCAATGCCACAGACTCGAGAACATATACTTTTGGCAAGACAGGTTGGCGTTCCTAGAATTGTTGTTTTCATGAATAAAGTTGATATGGTAGATGATGAAGAATTACTCGAACTAGTCGATATGGAAATTAGAGACCTGCTATCCTTCTATGAGTTTGATGGAGACAATACTCCTGTCGTTCAAGGTTCAGCACTAGGGGCTTTAAACGGTGAAGGTAAATGGGTTGATACCGTTAAAGAGCTTATGAAAAATGTTGACGAGTGGATCGAGATGCCAGTTAGAGATGTAGAAAAGGATTTTCTGATGCCGGTTGAAGATGTATTTTCAATCACTGGTAGAGGAACTGTTGCTACTGGTAGAATTGAATTAGGAGTTGCAAATAGTGGAGATACTGTAGATATTCTTGGAATGGGAGCTGAAAATTTATCCTCAACAATAACTGGTGTAGAAATGTTTAGAAAAATTCTTGATAGAGGTGAAGCTGGAGATAATGTTGGTTTATTACTCCGTGGTATAGAAAAAACAGATATCAAAAGAGGTATGGTTATATGTAAACCTAGCTCAGTTACTCCTCACGATAAATTTAAGGCTGAGGTATACGTGTTAAAAAAAGAGGAAGGAGGAAGACATACTCCTTTTCACAATAAATACAGACCTCAATTTTATATAAGAACAACTGATGTGACTGGTGAAATAGTATTACCAGAGGGAACTGAAATGGTAATGCCTGGTGACAACTTAACAATAACAGTTAACTTGATAAATACTGTTGCTTTGAATAAAGGTTTAAGATTTGCAATAAGAGAAGGAGGAAGAACAGTTGGTGCAGGACAAGTAACAGAGATTTTATAAGATTATTTGAAATTTCCCACACGGGTATGGTGCAATGGTAGCATTCCGGTCTCCAAAACCGTCGATGGGAGTTCGAATCTCTCTACCCGTGCAAAAAATAATAGTATATGAAGAAATATATTTTAGATTCATATAATGAATTAATTACTAAAGTAACCTGGCCTAGTCTTTCCCAATTACAATCCAGTACCTTATTAGTTGCAATATCATCAATAATTATCGCTCTAATAATTAGTTTAATGGATTTAGGATTTGACAAAATATTGGGTGAATTTTATAACTTATTTTAACTAACCATATTTTATGAAAGTTGAAGCAAAAAAAAAATGGTATGTTGTGAGGGCAATATCAGGAAAAGAATCTAAGGTCAAGACATACATTGAAAGAGAAATGGAAGAGCTTAGAATGGAGAATTATGTTTCTCAAGTACTAGTTCCAACTGAGAAAGTTTACAAGATTAAGAATGGGAAAAAAGTCACAAAAGAAAGAAATTTTTTTCCAGGATACATAATGATTGAAGCAGACTTAATAGGTGAAGTTGTCCATGCTATAAAGTCAATTACTGGAGTAATTGGATTTCTTGGCGCTACCAAAGGGGGAGATCCGCTACCTTTAAGACTTTCTGAGGTTAATAGAATGTTAGGTAAAGTAGATGAGTTGTCTGAGGCCGATGAATTAATGAGTATGCCCTATGTTACCGGTGAACCGGTAAAAGTTATAGATGGTCCCTTTAATGGGTTTAGTGGTTTAATAGAAGAAATTAATGAAGAAAAGAGGAAATTACTTGTTATGGTAAAAATATTTGGTAGAAAAACTCCTTTAGAGTTAAATTTTTTACAAGTTGAAAAAGAATAAAACAGTTAACTAATTTTAAGATGGCAAAAGAAATAGTAGGTTTAATTAAATTACAAGTTCGTGGAGGATCAGCAAACCCTTCACCACCTGTTGGTCCAGCTTTAGGTGCAAAAGGTGTTAATATTATGGAATTTTGCAAACAATTTAATGCTAGAACCCAAGATAAACAAGGTAAAGTCCTTCCTGTATCTATTACAGTTTATGTAGATAAATCCTTTGATTTTGTAATTAAGACCCCACCTGCTGCAGTACAGCTCTTGGAATTAACTAAAATTAAGAAAGGATCACCTGAATCAAACAGAAAAAAAGTTGGCAAAGTAACTTGGGATCAAATTAAAACAATTGCTGAGGACAAAATGGTAGATTTAAACTGCTTTACTATAAACTCTGCTATGAAAATGGTAGCTGGAACTGCAAGAAGTATGGGTATAACTGTTACTGGGGACTTTCCTAAATCATAAACTTAGAATTATATGACCAAATTAACTAAAAAACAAACAGAAAAAAGAAACAAACTTGATTTAGATAAATTTTACAACTTATCTGAGGCATCTAGTTTGATAAAAAAGAATTCTAATTCTAAATTTGATGAGAGTATAGATATTGCAATTAGACTTGGTGTTGATCCTAGAAAAGCTAATCAAATGGTAAGAGGAGTTGTTACTTTACCAAATGGCACAGGAAAAAAAATTAAAGTGTTAACAATTTGTACTCCAGATAAAGAAAAGGAAGCTACAGAAGCTGGATCAGATTTTGTAGGATTAGATGAATATATTCAAAAAATTAAATCTGGTTGGACGGAAGTTGATGTTATTATTACTATGCCAAGTTGTATGGGGAAACTAGGTCCTTTAGGTAAAATTTTAGGTCCTAGAGGTTTGATGCCAAATCCAAAAACTGGAACTGTTACAATGGATGTAGCAAAAGCAGTCAAAGATGTTAAAGCTGGAAAAATAGACTTTAAAGTTGATAAATATGGTATAATTCACGCAGCAATAGCTAAAGTTTCATTTGATCACGAAAAAATCGCTGAAAATGCATCTGAACTTATACAATCAGTTATCAAACTCAAACCATCATCTGCAAAAGGAACATATGTGAAAAGTATAACTATGTCTAGCACCATGGGTAACGGATTTAAAATTGATTCAAAATCTTTATAGATTTTAATTTTTAACTTATGACAAAAAACGAAAAAAAAATAGCTATAGATAAACTAAAAGACATGCTTAATGATAGTAAAAATGTTTATCTGACTGACATTTCTGGTATGAATTCAGAAGATACTTCTAAACTCAGAAAACTTTGCTTCAGTAAGGGTGTTACTCTTCAGGTTGTTAAGAATACTTTGCTAAAACAAGCAATGGAATCTTGTGAAAAGGACTTCGATGATATTTCATCTGTCTTGAAGGGAAATACCTCAGTTATGATATCTGATACATCTAATGCTCCTGCTAAAGTGATTAAGGAATTTTTAAGTAAAAATAAATCCTCAGAAAAACCCTCATTTAAAGGTGCTCAGATTGATGAATCATACTATGACCAGAATCAATTAGCTATTTTAGAAAATCTTAAGTCTAAAGAAGAACTTATAGGTGATATAGTTTTAATACTCCAATCACCAATGAAAAATATAGTATCAAGTATTAATTCTGCTTCAAATAAACTAGCAGGTATTTTAAAAACCCTTGAAAATAAAAAAGAATAAAAATTGTACGCACTCACTTTCAAATAAATTAAACAATAATAAAAATAAAAACTATGGCAGATTTAAAAGATTTCGCTGAAAAATTAGTGAATTTAACAGTTAAAGAAGTTAATGAGTTAGCTTCGATATTAAAAGATGAATATGGAATTGAACCAGCTGCAGCTCAAGTTGCTGTTTCAGGTAATGCTACTCCAGGAGGAGACGCCGGAGGTAGTGAAGAAAAAACAGAATTTGATGTTATTTTAAAAGCTCCAGGTGGTTCAAAATTAGCAGTTGTAAAATTGGTTAAAGAGTTAACTGGTAAAGGATTAAAAGAAGCAAAAGAACTTGTTGATAGTGCACCTGCTACTCTTAAAGAATCTATTGCAAAAGATGAAGCTGAAGCACTAAAATCTCAATTAGAGGGAGCTGGAGCAGAAGTTGAGCTTAAATAATTATTCTCAATAATATATTACATGCACTGAATAAAATTTTATTCAGTGCTTTTTGTTAATTCTTTTTTTTAAATTTTATTCAGTTGGCTATAAATAAACAAATTACAAGACTAAGTTTTAAATCTATTAAATCAAAATTTGACTACCCCGATTTCTTAGATATTCAACTTAAATCATTTAAAGATTTTTTTCAGTTAGAAACTAAATCTGAAGACAGAGAAAATGAAGGCTTATTTAAAGTCTTTAGCGAAAATTTTCCTATTTCTGATACAAGAAATAATTTTGTTTTGGAATTTTTAGACTATTTTGTTGATCCTCCTAGATATAGTGTTGATGAATGTATTGAAAGAGGCTTGACTTTTAGTGTTCCTTTGAAAGCAAGATTAAAACTTTATTGTACTGATCCTGAACATGAGGACTTTGAAACTATTATTCAAGATGTTTATTTAGGAACAATTCCATACATGACTAAAAGAGGTACCTTCATTATTAATGGCGCTGAAAGAGTATGTGTTTCTCAGCTTCATAGATCTCCAGGTGTATTTTTTGGACAGAGTTATCATGCAAATGGAACAAAATTATATTCTGCAAGAGTTATTCCATTTAAAGGCTCTTGGATTGAATTTGCGACTGATATCAATTCTGTAATGTATGCATATATTGATAGAAAAAAGAAGCTACCTGTGACCACTTTACTGAGGGCTATTGGATATGAAAGTGACAAAGATATACTTGAAATTTTTGATCTCGCAGACGAAGTTAGAGTGAGTAAGGCTGGCTTAAAAAGAGTTTTAGGAAGAAGATTAGTAGCTAGAGTATTAAAAACATGGTTTGAAGATTTTGTCGATGAAGACACGGGTGAAGTTGTTTCTATTGAAAGAAATGAAGTTTTACTCGATAGAGATGTAATTATTGAAAAAAATCATATTGATACTATAATGCAGGCAGGAGTAAAGAGTATATTACTCCATAAGGAAACAAACGAATCTTCAGAATATAAAATTATTCATAATACATTACAAAAAGATCCAACCAATTCAGAAAAAGAAGCAGTTGAACATATATATAGACAATTAAGAAATGCTGATCCACCAGATGAAGAAACTGCAAGAGGGATAATTGATAAGCTATTTTTTTCAGAGACTAGATATAGCCTAGGCGAAGTTGGAAGATACAGAATAAATAAAAAATTAGATCTAGATATAGGTTTAGATCAAGCTACTTTGACAAAAGTTGATATTATTCTGATTATTAAATATTTAATTGAGCTAGTAAATTCAAAAGCTGAAGTTGACGATATAGATCACTTAAGTAACAGAAGAGTAAGAACGGTTGGAGAACAATTAAATAATCAATTTGGAATTGGTCTATCAAGAATGGCAAGAACTATTAGAGAAAGAATGAATGTCAGAGACAATGAGGTTTTTACTCCAATTGATTTAATTAATGCTAAAACATTATCATCAGTAATTAATACATTCTTTGGTACTAATCAACTATCTCAATTCATGGATCAAACTAATCCACTTGCTGAAATTACTCACAAGAGAAGATTATCAGCATTGGGACCTGGAGGTCTTTCAAGAGAAAGAGCAGGCTTTGAGGTTAGAGATGTACATTACACTCATTATGGTAGATTGTGTCCAATTGAAACTCCAGAAGGACCAAATATTGGATTAATTTCATCACTCTGTGTTTTTGCAAAAGTTAATAAAATGGGATTTATTGAAACCCCATATCGTCATGTTAAAAAAGGAAAAGTTAGTTTAGATGATCCACCAGTTTATTTAAGTGCCGAAGAGGAACAGGAAAAAGTTATTGCTCAAGCAAACGCTCCTGTGGATGAAAGTGGTAAGTTTACATCAAACTTAATTAAAGCAAGAGATAATGGAGACTTTCCTGTTATTGAACCTGAAAAAGTAAATTATATGGATGTAGCTCCTAATCAAATTTCATCTATTTCTGCATCATTAATTCCTTTTCTTGAACACGATGATGCAAACAGAGCCTTAATGGGATCTAATATGATGCGCCAAGCCGTTCCATTGATGAATCCAGAATCTCCAATTGTAGGTACAGGATTAGAGTCCTCCGTAGCCTCTGATTCAAGAGTTTTAGTGAATGCTCATGGAAAAGGTACAGTTGAGTATGTTGATTCAAAGAAAATTATAATTAACTATGATAGAACTGACAATGAGCGTATTGTTTCATTCGAAGAAGATTCTGTTACTTATAATCTAACAAAGTTTCAAAAAACTAATCAAGGAACGTGTCTAAATATTAGACCTATAGTTAAGGTTGGTGATAAGGTCATCAAAGGCCAAGTTTTAACAGAGGGCTATGCTACTCAAAATGGAGAGTTAGCTTTAGGTAAAAATTTGAGAGTTGCATTTATGCCTTGGAAAGGTTACAATTTTGAGGATGCGATAGTTATATCACAAAAAGTTGTCCGAGACGATGTATTTACTTCAATTCATATTGACGAATATTCGCTGGATGTTAGAGAAACAAAATTGGGTTCAGAAGAACTAACTCCAGATATTCCTAATGTATCTGAAGAAGCAACAAAAGATTTAGATGAAAATGGAATTATTAGAGTTGGAGCTCATGTTAACCCTGGTGATATTCTAATTGGAAAAATTACACCCAAGGGTGAATCAGATCCATCTCCAGAAGAAAAATTGTTAAGAGCAATTTTTGGAGATAAAGCTGGAGATGTCAAGGATGCATCTCTTAAAGCTTCCCCATCTCTCAATGGAGTTGTTTTAGATAAAAAACTTTTTGCTAAGGCTATTAAAGATAAAAAAACAAGATTAGAAGATAAGAAGTTAATCTCAAGTTTAGAGGCTGATTACAAAAAAAAGTATTCAGATCTTAAATCAAAACTTATTGATAAGTTATTCAGTTTAGTTTCTGGGAAAACATCACAAGGAGTTGAAAATGATATTGGTGAAATACTGATTTCAAAAGGGAAAAAATTTACTCAAAAACTTTTAACATCAATCGATGATTTTTCCTCATTGAAAACTATTAATTGGACAACTGACAATAAATTAAATCAACTTGTTAACGATTTAATTCACAATTATAATATTAAATTAAATGACCTTAAAGGTTCATCAAGAAGAGAAAAGTTTATGCTTTCAGTTGGTGATGAATTACCTGCAGGAATATTAAAATTAGCAAAAGTCTACATCATAAAGAAAAGAAAACTTAAAGTTGGGGACAAAATGGCTGGTCGACATGGGAATAAAGGAATTGTTGCCAGAATTGTTAGAGATGAAGATATGCCATTTATGGAAGATGGATCAACTGTTGATATTGTTTTGAACCCTCTTGGTGTACCTTCAAGAATGAATATAGGTCAAATTTACGAAACTGTACTTGGCTGGGTAGGAAGCAAGCTTGGAAAAAAGTTTGCTACTCCAATTTTTGATGGTGCAAGTCTAGAAGAAATTACTGAACTTACCAAAAAAGCTAAAATACCAGAATATGGCCATACTTATTTATTTGATGGTGGAACTGGAGAAAAGTTTGATCAGCCAGCTTCAGTAGGTGTTATTTATATGCTTAAATTAGGTCATATGGTAGATGATAAAATGCATTCGAGATCCATAGGTCCTTATTCATTAATAACTCAGCAGCCTCTTGGCGGAAAGGCTCAATTTGGTGGTCAAAGATTTGGTGAAATGGAAGTTTGGGCTCTTGAAGCATATGGGGCATCAAATATTTTGAGAGAGGTTTTAACTGTAAAATCAGATGATGTCAATGGAAGAGCTAAAACCTATGAATCAATTGTTAAAGGTAAAGAGATGTTAGAACCAGGTATTCCTGAGTCTTTTAATGTATTACTTCATGAATTAAAAGGTCTTGGACTTAAGTTAAGTTTGAAATAAACTATTTTTTAAAAAATCATTCAATTTTGAATCAAAATCACTATGAGAAATAAAGATAATAAATCGCAACAAAAAAGTTTTGAAACCATAAGCATAGGTTTAGCTTCCCCTGAATATGTCCTTGAAGAATCAAGTGGAGAAGTATTAAAACCAGAAACAATAAATTACAGAACTTTTAAACCTGAAAGGGAAGGCTTATTTTGTGAAAGAATATTTGGACCAGTTAAGGATTATGAATGCCACTGTGGAAAATATAAAAGAATTAGATATAGAGGAATAGTCTGCGATAGATGCGGAGTAGAAGTTATTGAAAAAAAAGTGAGAAGGGAGAGAATGGGACATATTAATCTTGTAGTTCCTGTAGCTCATATATGGTATTTTAGATCTTTACCTAATAAGATAGGTTATTTGTTGGGACTTCCAACAAAAAAATTAGATATGATAATTTATTATGAAAGGTATGTTGTAGTTCAACCCGCATCAGCAGTTGATAATGAGGGGAATCCTTTAGAATATCTTCAATTTTTAACTGAGGAAGAATATATGGATGCTCTAGAGAGATTACCTAGAGAAAATCAATTCTTAGATGATAATGATCCAAACAAATTTATTGCTAAAATGGGAGCTGATGCCCTCGAGTCCCTTTTGTCCAGACTGAATTTAGATGATTTATCTTATAATTTAAGACATACTGCTAATGTAGAAACTTCACAACAAAGAAAAACTGAAGCCCTGAAAAGATTAGCTGTTGTAGAAGCATTTAGAGATGCAAATACTAGAATGGAAAATAAACCCGAATGGATGATACTTAAAGTTATACCTGTAATTCCACCAGAACTAAGACCTCTAGTACCTCTTGATGGAGGCAGATTTGCAACATCTGATTTAAATGACCTATATAGAAGAGTAATAATAAGAAATAATAGGTTGAAGAGACTAATTGAAATTAAAGCTCCAGAAGTTATCTTAAGAAATGAAAAAAGAATGCTTCAAGAGTCAGTTGATTCTTTATTAGATAATACTAGAAAAGCTTCAGCTGTGAAAACTGAATCTAACAGAGCACTTAAATCTCTCTCTGATTCATTAAAAGGTAAACAAGGTAGATTTCGTCAAAATTTACTTGGGAAAAGAGTAGATTATTCTGCAAGATCTGTAATTGTTGTAGGTCCCAATCTTAAACTTCATGAATGTGGTTTACCTAAAAATATGGCAGCTGAATTATATAAACCATTTATATTCAGAAAATTGATTGAAAGAGGTATTGTTAAAACAGTTAAATCTGCCAAAAAAATAATTGATAAAAAAGATCCGGTAATATGGGATATACTTGAAAATGTTATTAAAGGCCACCCAGTTTTATTAAATAGAGCTCCTACTCTTCATAGATTAGGAATTCAAGCTTTTCAACCTAAGTTTATTGAAGGTAAAGCAATTCAATTACATCCTTTATCATGTACCGCTTTTAATGCAGATTTTGATGGTGATCAAATGGCAGTCCATTTACCATTAACACCTGCAGCTATCCTTGAAGCTCAACTTTTGATGCTAGGCTCACATAATATATTGAATCCTGCAAATGGAGCTCCAATTACAGTTCCATCTCAGGATATGGTTCTTGGTTTATATTATATGACTAAACCAAGAAAAAGTACAAAAAAATTTCCTGTTAAAGGTGAAAATTTAGTTTTTTATTCTCCTGATGAAGTGAGAATTGCATACAATGAGAAAAAAGCTTCAATTAATGCAATAATCAAAGTTAAAACAAAAGTTAAAGAGAATAATCTACTCGTAAATAAAATTATAGAGACTACTATTGGAAGAGTCTTATTCAATGATGTTGTACCTGAATCAGTTGGATTTATCAATGAAACTTTGACCAAAAAAGCATTGAGAAATATTATAGGTAAAATTTTAAAAGAAACAGATATACCTACAACTGCTAATTTTTTAGATGAGATTAAAGTCTTAGGATATAATATGGCTTTTAAAGGCGGATTATCTTTCTCTTTGGGTGATATTATTGTTCCTCAACAAAAAAATGAAATGATTGATAATGCAAAAGATCAGGTTTCATCTATTACTGATAACTATAACATGGGACTTATAACGAACAATGAAAGATATAATCAGGTTATTGACGTTTGGACCAAAACTAATTCTGAACTTACAGAATTTGCTATGAATAGGCTCATTAATGATCAACAAGGATTCAATTCAGTTTATATGATGTTAGATTCAGGAGCGAGGGGGTCTAAAGAACAGATAAGACAATTATCAGGAATGAGAGGTCTTATGGCTAAACCTCAAAAATCTGGTTCATCAGGAGGAGCAATTATTGAAAATCCAATCACGTCCAATTTTAAAGAAGGTCTATCTATTCTAGAATATTTTATTTCTACTCATGGAGCTAGAAAAGGTCTTGCAGATACTGCTTTAAAAACTGCAGATGCTGGATACTTAACCAGAAGATTAGTTGATGTAGCTCAGGACGTTATTGTATTAGAGGATGATTGTGGAACTCTGAGGGGGCTTCAATGCACAGCTTTAAAGAAAAATGAAGAGATAGTAGAAACTTTATCGGAGCGAATTCTTGGAAGAACATCACTTCACGATGTAATTCATCCAAAAACTGGGAATGTAATAGTAAATTCTGGTGAAGAAATTAATGAGGAACTAGCAGATGAAATTGAAAATGCTTCAATAGAAATGATAGAAATTAGATCAGCTCTAACTTGTGAGACCAAGAAAGGTATTTGTGCAAAATGCTATGGTAGAAACTTAGCTAATAATAGAATGGCTAGTGAAGGAGATACTGTTGGAGTAATTGCTGCCCAATCAATTGGTGAACCTGGAACTCAACTAACTTTGAGAACATTCCATGTTGGTGGAACTGCTTCAAATACATCTGAAGAGTCAAAGATAGTAGCTAAAAGTGATGGACTCCTAGAAATTGAAGAACTTAGAACTGTTGAAGGTTTTGATGAGGAAAATAAAAAAGTAACAATAGTTATTGGAAGAACAGCTGAAATGAAACTTATTGATAAAAGAACTGGAATGACGCTCGCAACCAATAACATTCCATATGGTTCATATATTTACTTTAAGGATGGTGATTCAATAAAAAAAGATGAGATAATTTGCGAATGGGATCCATATAATGCGGTTATAATATCAGAAATTTCTGGAAAAATTGAGTTTGAAAATTTACTACAAGGAACTACTTTTAGGATTGAAATTGATGAACAAACAGGTTTTCAAGAAAAAGTTATTTCTGAGTCCAGAGATAAAAAAATGATTCCTACTATTTTGGTTAATTCTTCATCGAAAAAAATTGATTCTAAATCTTATACCCTTCCAGTTGGTGCTCATATTGTTGTTCAAGAAGGTGATAAAATCAAAACAGGATCAATTTTAGCAAAATTACCAAGAAAAACTGCTAAAGCTGGAGATATTACAGGAGGTCTTCCTAGAGTTACTGAATTATTTGAAGCAAGGAATCCTTCAAATCCAGCTGTTGTAGCTGAAGTTGACGGAATAGTTTCTTACGGTAAAATTAAAAGAGGAAATAGAGAAATCATAATAACTACTAGATCAGGTGATGTTAGAAAATATTTAGTATCATTATCTAAACAAATTTTAGTTCAAGAAAATGATTTTGTAAAAGCAGGCACTTCTCTTTCAGATGGTGCAATTACCCCGAAAACAATGCTTTCAATTAAAGGCCCTACAGCTGTTCAACAATATTTAGTAAATGAAATGCAAGAAGTCTACAGATTACAAGGAGTAAAGATAAATGATAAACATTTTGAAGTTGTAGTAAGACAAATGATGAGAAAAGTTCAAATTAATGATGCTGGAGATACCAAATTTTTAGAGGGCAATCTTATTCATAAAAATGATTTCAATGAAGAAAATGAAAAAATATATGGAAAAATGTATATCATTGATCAAGGTGATTCTGAAAATCTAAAAACAGGTCAGATAGTTCCTCTAAGAAAATTAAGAGATGAAAATTCACTACTTAAAAGAAAAGATCTGAAATTAATTGAGTCTAGAGATGCAATTCCTGCTACGTCTACTTCAATACTTCAGGGAATAACCAGAGCTTCTCTTCAAACAAAAAGTTTTTTATCTGCTGCATCTTTCCAAGAAACAACTAAAGTCCTTAATGAAGCTGCTGTCAATGGAAAGATTGATAATTTAGAAGGACTAAAAGAGAATGTTATTGTTGGACATAAAATTCCTGCTGGTACAGGGTTGAAAAAATATAGTACCATTAATGTGGGAAATAAATTAGATTTGATAGAGTTAAATAAAGAATTAAATATAGAATTACAAGAACAAGTTACTGAAGATGATAATTATGAATAACAAGGATAAAAAACAAATTAACATTGAACTCTCAGATGATTCGTCTTCTGGGATATACTCTAATTTATCAATTGTCAACCACTCATCTACTGAGTTTGTATTAGATTTTATAAATATAATGCCTGGAATGGCAAAAGCGAAAGTTAGATCAAGAGTTATCTTAGCTCCTCAGAATTGTAAAAGACTTTTAGCTACATTAATGGAAAATGTTAAAAAGTATGAAGAAAATTTTGGTCAAATTAAAGATATTGGTAAGAGTAAACTTCCCATTAACTTTGGAGGACCTAAAGCTGAAGCATAGTTTTTTAAATTAAATTTCCTAATTTTCAAGTATGGTAATTTTTTTTTTAATTATACTTACTTGCTCAAACTATTTTAATGTTTTTTCACAATGTGGTGATAATTCTCAATCAGTAGTTTACTATCAAACCCAATTAGATAGTTTGGATGGCTGTGAAGTATTTTTTGGTAGTTTATTCATAAATTCAGAGAATGTCTATAACTTAGATCCTTTAAATTCTTTAATAACAGTCCATGGTGGATTATATATACTAAATACTAATATTAGTAGTTTGTCACCGCTCTCAAATTTATATAACGTATCGACTATTTTTATTAGGGAAATAATTTATTAAGTTCCTGTTGTGAAATAATTCAATTTTATCAAGCTAATAGTATTGGACTAGTAGATAATATTCATATTGGTAACAATGCATTTATTTGTTCCAATATAGACAATATATTATTAAACTGCCAGGGCTATATTTCTGGATGTACAGATTCGACTGCTCTTAATTATAATCAAAGTGCAACTATTGAAAATTATTCTTGTGAGTATAATTGTTCAGATACATATAATGATATAATAGACTATACCTGTAATGGTTCACCGAATGAATATTTAAATAATGGAATAATATTAGATGATATGTGTTTTGAACAAAATCATATAGACTTCCCGGATGGTATTTGTTATCAAAATACTCCACCTTCTTGTGGTCCTCATCGACCAATGTGGGCAAAATGGGGAGAGTATGAGTTTCTTCCACCACAAAGATACCTCCATAATCTTGAGCGGAGGTGTTGTATTTTTATATCATCCATGTATTAGTATTGAAATTATTGAATCTTTAAGAAATTTAGCTTGTTCAATTGATGATGATGATGGGGGCGAGTTTAGATGGATACTAACTCCATATCCCAATGTTGTAAAAAATATTCATGTTTTAACATGGCAAAAAAATTATATGAATGACTTTTTTGATGCCCCAAGTATAATTAATTTTATTTCTGCAAATTATAGAAACGCACCTGAGGATATTGGATATGATGGTTTATATGATTCTTTATTTATTGGTAAATGTGAAAATTATGGTTGTATTGATTCAACTGCTATTAATTTTGATTCAACTGCAATAGTAGATAATTATTCATGTGAATATTTTTCATCTGATACTCAATATATAAGTTTAAATGAAGGGTGGAATATTTTCTCATCATTTATTAATCCCAATTCTAATTTAATGTCAGATATTTTTCAAAATTATGTAAGTGATATCATAATTATTAAAAACAATTTTGGAAATATTTTTTCACAGCAATATAATTTTGACTTATCTATGAATAATTCACAGGGATATTTCATAAAATTAAATAATTCAGTAATTATTTCAATTAATGGAGTGCAAATTCAACCTGAGATTTATCCAATCTATTTAGATCAAGGTTGGAACATAGTATCTTATTTAAGAGAAGCTCCTGAAAATGTTCAACTTATTTTTCAAGACATAAATAATAATTTAATTATTGTTAAGGATGATTTAGGAAAAGTATATCTTCCAAATTATGATTTTAATAATTTAGGATATATGAATCAAGGGAAAGGTTATCAGATTAAATTGATCAGCCCTGATACTTTATATTATCTTCCAAATGACCAAGATTACTAAATTTTAAATCCTTAGATAGCTTTTCTACCGAATTTTGTACATATCTGACAATTTTCTATTATGTGAGGTCTAGCTTTACAAAATTCTCTTCCATAAAATATAATTTGTAAATGAAGCTTATTCCAATATTCAACTGGAAAAATTTTTTTTAAATCTAATTCAGTTTTCTCAACACTCTTACCTGTACTAAGTTTCCATCTATATGCTAATCTATGAATATGCGTATCTACAGGAAAAGTTGGAATATTAAATGCTTGAGACATTACAACAGAAGCTGTTTTGTGACCAACACCGGGCAACTTTTCTAATTCAGTTATATTTTTTGGAATATCACCATTAAATTTATTACAAATTATTTTTGAAAGATTTTTTATATTTTTTGCTTTTGTTGGAGATAATCCACAGGGTCGAATAATTTCTCTAATTTCTTCAATTTCAAGTTTACTCATTTCATTTGCATTTTTACCTTTTGAAAATAATTTTGGAGTTACTTGATTGACTCTTTCATCTGTACATCTCGCAGATAGTAATACTGCAATTAATAAAGAAAATGGGTCATAATGATTAAGAGGAGGAACTGGGTTAGGGTATAAATTATTTAAAATTCTAATGATTTCTATTACTTTTTTCTTTTTACTCATTATTAGTAATTTTTTTATACTCATTAAGTCCATTTTTCAAAATTAAAATAGCATCTTTTAGTTCATTTTCATTAAGAACATATGCTATTCTAATTTGATTTTTACCAAACCCTTTTGAGGAATAAAACCCTTCAGCTGGAGCAATCATTAATGTTTTATTATTTATTTGAAAACTTTCAAGTAACCATTTAGCAAAATCTTCTGAATCATTAACTGGTAATTCAGCAATACAATAAAAAGCTCCTAGTGGTTTTGGGCAAATTATATCATCAATTTTATTTAGTTCCCTAATCAATAAATTTCTTCTATTTTCATATTCTATAACAACCTCAGTTAAATAGTTATCTGCAACATCTAAGGCAGCTTCTGCAGCAATTTGGCCAAAACTAGGAGGACTGAGCCTAGATTGAGAAAATTTAAGAGCAGTAGAAATAATTTTTTTATTTTTTGAAACTATTGAACCAATTCTTGCACCACACATACTATATCTTTTGGAAACGGAATCAATCATTATTGTATTTTGTGATAAACCATCAAGTTGTAAAATTGAATGATGTTTTTTTGAATCATATGTAAATTCTCTATATACTTCATCTGAAATTAAAAATAAATCATATTTAAGAACAATTTTTTTTAACTCAACTAATTCTTCATAACTATAAAGATAACCTGTTGGATTTCCTGGATTACAGATTAAAATAGCTTTAGTATTGCTTGTGATTTTTTTTTTTAAATTCAGAAATTTTTGGTAATGCAAATCCATTTTTAATATCTGAAGAAATTGGAATTATTTTTAAACCAGATGAAATTGAAAATCCATTATAATTTGCATAAAAAGGCTCAGGAATAATAATTTCATCACCATTGTCAGCTATGCAGTTTAAAGTGAAAGAAAGAGCTTCTGATCCACCTGTTGTGACTAATATATCATCATAATTAACCTTAATATTATTTTTCTGATAATATGTACTTAATTTTTTTCTAAATGATAGATTTCCTGCAGAATGACTGTATGATATAATTTTATTATCAAATTTTTTTATAGCTTGAATTGCAACTTTTGGGGTTTTTATATCTGGTTGACCAATATTTAAATGAATAACCTCAATTCCATTATTTTTAGCTTTTTCAGCATATGGAACAAGTTTCCTAATAGGGGATTCAGGCATTAAATTACCTTTATGAGATATTTTAGGCATTATGCAAATTTTAATTTAAAAAAAAAGTCCCGCTATGTTATAATTTTATAGCGAGACAAAACTAATAAGATAAATATTAATTAATATGGTTTTGAGGTGGGAATAGATGAACTATTTTTTTTTAAAGGTGTATTGTCATCTTTATTTTTTAACAGTGTTTTACCTTTAATTCTTATTACTTTAGTTGGATCTGTAATTGCATTAGAGCTAATTGTAACGCTCTTATTAAACGCACCAACTCTTTTTGTGTCATATTTTACTTTTATAACATTAGAGTTTCCTGGTAAAATCGGTTCTTTAGGCCACACAGGTACTGTACAACCACAACTACCTTTTGCATTTGATATTATAAGAGGGGCGCTTCCTGAATTTGTAAATTTAAATTCGTAGGTACCATTTCCATATTGATCAAACTCACCAAAGTTATGAATTTCTTTTTCAAAATTTATTTCTTGAGCTTGAGCACCAAAAAATACCATTAAAATAAAAATGGCATTTAATAAAAATATTTTTTTCATTTTCATAATTTTACGATTATTTTTACAAATCTAAATTAATCTAATTAATAAGCCAAAAATCATTTAAAATAATTTTGTTAAGTATTTGTTAATTTTAAAAAATTTTGTCTGAAGTACTCTTATGAAAAAAAATCGTATCCTAGTTAAAGCTAAATCATATTTAAGTCTATGTTATAAAGAATTAGATAAATCAGATGAATTTCAAACAAGATGGAATAGTGTAAAAGAATCAATATTTAAAACCGGTTCATACGAATTAAAAGAATTTGAATTAAGTTATGGTGCAAAAGTAGCATGGAGAAATTCAAATAGATGTATAGGAAGATTATTTTGGAATTCTCTTAAAGTTATTGATTGTAGAAAATTATCAGAAATTAATGATATTTATTCTGCATTATTTGATCATATAGAATTTGCTACTGATAATGGGAATATCAAGTCAACAATTTCAATATTTAATAGAAAATTAAATATAAAAATATGGAATGCACAACTTATAGGATATGCAGGTTATAAAAAAAAAAATGGAAGTATAATCGGAGATCCAAAAAATATCAATTTCACTAAACATTGTCTTGAGCTAGGGTGGAGCCCAAAAAAGACTGAATTTGATATTTTGCCTATAGTTATTAAGATGGGAAGTAACCCCCCTGAGTTCAGAGAAATTCCAAAAAGTATAATTAAAATTATTAAGATTTCACATCCAAAATTTCCAAAATTTAAAAACCTTAATCTTCAGTGGTATTCAACACCTATAATATCTAATATGACTCTTGAAATTGGAGGTTTGGAATTTCATGCAGCTCCGTTTAATGGTTGGTATATGTTAACTGAAATAGGAGCTAGAAATTTATCTGATCAAAATAGATATAATAAGTTAAAAGAGGTTGCAAAAGTAATTGGAGAAAAAGATTTTGAAAGAGGTAGTTTATGGAAAGATAAATCTTTAATTGAGTTAAATTATGCTATCTTATATTCTTTTAAAAGAGATGGAGTTAAAATTATTGATCACCACAGTGCATCAAAACAATTTATGAAATTCTTATCCCAAGAAAAAAATGAAGCTAGAAAAGTGAATGCCGAATGGTCATGGATTATTCCACCATTATCTTCATCAACTTTAGAAGTATTCCATAATGAATATGAAAATGAAGTATTAAGCCCAAATTATTTTTATGATGAGGATAAAAGAGATAATTTAAGTTAGTGATCTTTGTCTTGAAATTTCATAAAGTGAAATTCCACAGGCTACAGAAACATTTAAAGAGTCTATTTTACCATAAGTAGGAATTTTAATTTTTTCATCAGATGCTTTTAAAATATCACTAGAAATTCCATTTTTTTCTGAACCTAAAATTATCAAAATTGGATTTTTTAAATTAACATCAGTTATATTCTTACTTTCTTTTTCAGAACATGATATTACAACTAATCCGCTTTTTTTTAAATATGAAATACAATTTACAAGATTATCTTCACGACAAATAGGAACTTTATAAATTGCACCTGCTGATGTCTTTATTGCATCTGAATTAATTTGAGCACTACCAAATTTATTAATAATAATAGCATCTACTCCAAAGTTATCAGCACTTCTTGTGATTGCTCCAAAATTTCTTACGTCTGTGATTCTATCTAACATAAGGAGAATAGGTGTTTTACCTTCTTCAAATGTTTTCATTATTATTTCACCAACTTTATGAAAATTGATTGGAGAAATAAATCCAAATACTCCTTGATGATTTTTTTTGGTGAGTCGGTTAATTTTTTCTAAAGGAACAAATTTACTAGGAATATTATTTTTTTTAATTAAATATTTCAGATCTGATGATAATTGTCCTTGTAATCCTTTTTTAATAAAAATTTTATCAAATTCTTTACCTGATTTTATAGCCTCTATTATTGGTTGTAGTCCAAAAATTTCTAATTTATTTTTTATGGATTTCATTTAAATTTTTTTAAATTCAATCAAAAGATGAGTCAGATGACAAGCTTTTATTCGTTTTTGCACCAAGTTTTTTTAAGATTTCTGTTTTTGATATTAAACCTCCTTTACCATCAAGTTTATTGTAGGCAGCATCATAACTTTTTTTAATTCTATCAATATTAATTTCAATACTATTTAAGTCAGTTTTAAAACCAACAAATTTATCATAAAGTCTTCCTGCTTCAGTAGCTATTTTTAATGCATTTTGTTTTTGATTTTCATTTCTCCATATAAATGAGATCGTTCTTAAAGTGGCAATTAAGGTAGATGGAGTCATTAAAACAATATTTTTATCAAAAGCATAATTAAAAATATTTTTATTTTCTTTAACAGCTGAGGAAAGTGCTGTTTCAATAGGAATAAACATTAAAACATAATCTGGTGTATTGATATTATAGAGATTAGTATAATTTTTTTCAGATAATTCTTTGATATGATTTTTAATACTTAAAAGATGTTTTTCAGAAAATATTTTTTTTTTCATTTTGATCATTTGAATTTATATACTTTTCATATGACTTTAGAGAAACTTTAGAATCAATTATTAAATTTTTCTTATCAGGTAAGTTAACAATGCAATCAGGTCTTTTATCTTTTCCTTCATAGTCTTTAATTGATTTTTGCATAATAAAGTGTATTCCTTTGATTAATCCATTTTTTTCAAGCAAAACTTCAAGCTGAAGTTCTCCCCAGTCTCCTTGAATTTTGGAATCACCCTTTAGAGCTTTGGCAAGATTATTAGCATCATTACTAATTTTAATATTAGCATCATTTAACATTTTAATCTGTTCAGTCAATGCTATTCTGTAGTCATTATCATTTTTACTTTTTATTTCAATATTTTTTTTAAAATCTTCAATTTTTTCCTTGAATGGTTTTAAAATTAGCCCCAAGTTACTTTTATTTTGTTCGGTTATTTTAATTGAATTTTTTTCTAATATTTCATTTGCCATATTTTGGAATTCAATTTTAAATTTATTTTGTGTGTCCTTAGTTAGATTATCATTTAAAATAATTCTTTCCTCTAAATTTAATATTTTAGTATTTGATATTGACAATTTTCTATTTAACTCATTAATTTCATTTTCTTTAATTATTCTCTCATTTTCAAGGTTTTGAATTATATCCTTAAAGGGTTTAATTAGATCTTCGTGTTTAGTACTAATTTTCCCATTTTGAAAGTATTTAAAGTATATTAGTAAGAAAAATACACCAAAAATTATATATAAAATTATTTCAATATTTTCCATATAAAACTATTGTTTAAACTAACCAATTTATAGGTTTCTTTCCTTTCAAATATAAGTAATCATTACATTTTGAGAAAGGTTTTGAACCAAAAAATCCCTTATTAGCTGAAAGTGGAGATGGATGACTAGAAATAATAATTTTATGCTTTGATGTATCAATAAATTTTTGTTTTGATTCAGCATACTTTCCCCACAAAATAAAAACAATATTCTTTTTTTTTGCTGATATTAATTTGATTATACTATCAGTAAATTTTTCCCAACCAATATTTTTATGAGACCCAGGTTCATTTTCCCTCACCGTAAGAACAGAATTAAGTAAAAATACACCTTGTTTAACCCAATTTTTTATTTCAATTTCATCAGGTTTGTGATATTTTAAATCTGATTTTAATTCTTTAATTATATTTTTTAGAGATTTAGGTAAATGATCTATATCTTCCACAGCAAAGCTCAAACCATTAGCCAATTTTTTTTTGTAATAAGGGTCTTGTCCTAATATTACAACTTTTATTTTTTCAAAAGGAGTTAAATTAAAAGCTTTAAAATAATCTCCTTCTTCAGGTAAAATACTAAAATTGATATTTTCATCTTTGAGATTTAATATCAATTTTTTAAAATATGATTTTTGAAATTCTTTTGATAAAATTTTTTTCCACGAAGGATTTAAATAATTTATCATTTTAATATAATTTTTAATTGTTTTAAACTTAAAAAAAAATATGTATTTTTGAATTCAAATAAAAGTTAAATGAAAAAAATAATTATAATTCTTTCAATTTTATTTCTCTCTATCATTGTTCAATCTTGCTGTGTAACTGCAAATTGTCCAGGTGTTTCTCAAATAGATCTTGAAAAAAATAGTTCAAATAGCTAAATGAATATTTGAAAATAAAATTAAAATAAAATTTTTTAATATAAAATTTATTTTAATTATTCATTATTTTTGTACAATAATAAAATGAATGAATAAAAACACTACTCAAAATACATATTCTATAAAACCAAAATGGTTAAGAGTTAAACTTCCAACTGGAAGTAATTATAAAAAAGTCAGATCTCTAGTTTCAAATTATAAGTTACATACAATTTGTGAAAGTGGACATTGCCCAAATATGGGCGAATGTTGGGGGGCGGGTACAGCTACATTTATGATTTTAGGTAATATTTGCACAAGGTCTTGTGGTTTTTGTTCCGTTAAAACTGGAAGACCAAAACCAGTTGATTGGACTGAACCCGAAAGAGTTGCTAGATCAGTCAAATTAATGCAAGTTAAACATGCTGTCCTTACTTCTGTTGATAGGGATGATTTAAAAGATGGTGGTTCAATTATCTGGGCTGAAACAGTAAAAGCTATCAGGAGAGTATCTAGTGGTACAACTATGGAAACTTTAATCCCTGATTTTAAGGGTATTTATTCACAAGTTGACAGATTAATTGATGTTGCACCTGAAGTTGTATCTCATAACATTGAAACTGTCAGTAGATTAACAAGAACAGTGAGAATCCAAGCCAAATATGACAGATCTTTAAAAGTTTTAGAATATTTAAAAATAAATAAAATCAGAACAAAAACTGGAATAATGCTAGGATTGGGAGAAAAAATTGAAGAAATTCATGATACAATTGATGATCTTGTTTCAGTTGGTCTTGATGTGCTGACAATTGGCCAATACCTTCAACCCTCAAAAAAACACTTACCAGTACAAAAATTTATTGAACCAAAAGTTTTTCAAGAATTAAAAAATTTTGCTATTGAAAAAGGAATTAATTATGTAGAAAGTGGACCTCTAGTTCGTTCATCATACAAGGCTGAAAAACATATTTAGCGATAAAATATTTCGTAATATTTCCTTTAAAATATAATTATGAATTTTCAGTTTCAACTGATCTTATTTATAATTGATATTTATTTTTTAAAAATTTAGAATTAATCTCAGCTTAATGAAAAATAAAATATTCAAAAGGACTATTTGATTGAATTTAAAATTGAAAAATTTTATTGATAATTAAATTTTTTCATTTCAGGTTTCCCCTCATATAGCTGAAGATATGAATTATGATTAACCCAATCTCCCAGAATAAATAATTTAGAAATATCATTAATTTTTGTCTCTGATACAATATGATAGTGTCCAAAAATAAAATAGTCAATTTTTTCCTTTTCAAGTACTTTATTACAATACTTTTTCAATTTCTTTAAGTAAAAATTGTCATCATGTTTAAATTTTTTTAGTCTACTTTTTTTTGAAAAATAATTTGCAATTTTTATTGAAATGTCAGGATGTAATATTGAAAACAATTTTTGAAAAAATTTATTTTCAAATATTGTTTTTTTTAAAATTTTATATTTAAAATCAAAATTTCCAATTCCATCTCCATGAGAAATTAAAAATTTTTTACCATCAATTTCAATTTTAATATCTGAATCATAAACCTTTAACCCAACCTCTTTAAGGTATCCAAATGTCCATAAATCATGATTCCCTTTTAAAAAATGAATTTTTATTCCAATTTCACTAATCTCGGATAACTTACTTAATAATCTGTAATTTCCTTTAGGAACAACTTTATTCCATTCAAACCAAAAATCAAAAATATCACCCACTAAAAAAATATCTTTGGCATCAACTTTGATTTCATCTAGCCATTTTATTATTTTTAATTCTCTAACTATGCTTTCCTTTTTTCCTGGAACTCCAAGATGGAAATCTGACGCAAAATAAGTTTTTTTATTTTTCAATTTATGATTTGTGATTTTTCAGAAGATTTTTTAATATTTCATTTGCAAGTTTTGGATTTACTTTTCCTTTAGACAATTTCATAATTTCCCCCATAAATAGCCCAATTAAGTTTTTATTACCATTATTATATTCACTCACTTTATTTGGAAAATTTTCAAATACAATTTTTGCGTATTCAAATATTTTATCCTCATCAGAACTTTGATTTAAGTCGTAAATATTCATCAAATTTAAAATTTTTTTCTCTGGATATTTTATGATTAGTGGAAATAACTTTTGAAATGCAATTGTTTTAGAAATTTGATTATTAGAGATTAAATCAATGACTTCTATTACTTTACTAGGACTTAAATTAATTTGACTTAAATTTAGTGAATGTTCATTTAAGTATGATTTTATTGGCCCCATTAAAATATTAGCTAATAATTTATATTCTGATATTTCATTGGAAATATCATTAAAAAATAGAGCTATATCCTTATACTCAGTTAAATACCTCGAATCATAATCAGATAAATTATACTTAGAAGCAAATTTTAAGTAAAGTTCATTAGGTAACGGTGGAATTTCTTTTTTAATTTTTTTGATATATTCAGTTGAAATAATTACAGGGCTTAAATCTGGTTCAGGAAAATATCTATAATCATGAGCATCCTCTTTGGATCTTAGTATAAAGGTTTTATTATTTATGGCATCATAACTTCTTGTTTCTTG
>MDTB01077293.1_pt1 | contig 40680 bp, 37 predicted proteins | sample 811161 | NCBI WGS metagenome assembly MDTB01 (sample SAMN05326650, study PRJNA326480) | marine metagenome | isolation source: seawater | place: Mediterranean Sea | collected 2009 | reverse complement strand
TTATAATAAATTTATGCCCGGGTGGTGGAATTGGTAGACACAAGGGACTTAAAATCCCTCGAAGGCGACTTCGTGCCGGTTCAAGTCCGGCCCCGGGTACCAATGAGAAAAATTTTAATAAAAAATTAAATGGAAAATAAAGAAGAAACAAAAATTAATTTAAATGACAATGAAATTACTTTTGATGATTTATTTAAGTATTTATGGAAAAAAAAGACTTTTATATTTATTTTCACAGCATTTTTTTCTTTTTTATCTGTTATTTATTCTCTTAATTTACAAAATCAATATACTTCTTCTGCTCTTTTGTCAGTTCAAGACTCAAATTCTGAGACTTCAGTTTCAGGTTTTGGAAATCTAGCTTCTTTTGCAGGAATATCTTTACCAGAAGTAAAAATTGATAATTCTACAATTGCAATTGAGACTATAAAGTCGAGATTTTTTTTTAAAAATATTTACGAAAATAAAAATATAACGGCAATTCTTTTGGCTACCGAGAGTTACGATGTGAGAGATAAAAAAGTTATTTTTGATGAGAGTATTTATAATTTTGAAAAAAAATCATGGGTCAATGGAATGCCGTCTTTCATGCAAGCTTTTAAACAATATTCCTCTAATCTAGATGTTTCAAAGGATAAAAGTTCAGGCTTATTAAAAATTTCAATGACTCATAAGTCTCCAGAATTTGCTAAAGAATTTCTTAGCTTAGTAATTTATGAATCAGATCAAATGCTTAGAAAAAAAGATTTAAATAAAGCTAATAAATTAATTGACTATTTAGTCAGTGAATTCTCTAAAACATCTTATGAAGTTACAAAAGTATCCCTTAGTAAGTTGATAGAGTCCCAAATGGAAAAGAAAATGTTAGCAAATCTTGAAGAAGGGTACATTTTTGAAGTGCTTGACCCTCCTTTTGTTCCAGAAGAAAAATCAAAACCAGCCAGATCTATTATTTGCATAATAGGAGCTCTAAGTGGTTTATTTTTAAGTGTCTTCTATCAGGTCTTCAGGAGATTATTTAGTGAAAAGATATAAAAAAGCCTTTCTTAAAATTTCTAGATCAAAATAAGGCTTGAAAAGATGGATTTTAGATTAAAAAAAATTACCATTTTTACAGGAAGTAGAGCCGATTACAGTCTATTAAAACCTCTAATTTCTCTTTTTAAAGAAGATGAAGAAATAGATCTAAATCTTATTGTTTCAGGATCTCATTTAAGCAGAGAATTTGGCAATACTTGGAAAGAAATTAAAAAAGACGGATTTAATATAAATTTCAAAATAAGAATTTTGACAAAATCAGATTCTCCTTCTGGAATATTAGAAAGCATGAGTAACGGATTGAAAAAAATAGCTAATGTTTTCGAAGAGGACCGCCCTCATTTATTAATAGTTTTGGGGGATAGATATGAAGCAATGGTTGCCTCTCAAGCCGCAATGATATTTAAAATACCAATAGCTCATATACATGGTGGAGAGAGTACTTTTGGATTAATTGATGAAGCTATTAGACACAGTATTACCAAGATGTCTCATCTTCATTTTGCGGCGACAGAAAATTATAAAAAAAGAATAATACAATTAGGAGAAAACCCAAAAAAAGTATGGAATGTGGGAGCTCCAGGTTATGACAATATTAAACAAACAAGTTTTTATGATAAAGAAACTGTAGAAAAAAAATTAAATATAAATATAAAATTTCCTTTATTTTTAGTAACTTTTCATCCCGTAACCTTAAAAGATAAGGATACAGAGATATTTAATTTTTCAATAAGTGAATTAATTAAAGAAAATGGAACAATTATAATAACTGGAGCAAATGCAGACACAAATGGTAAAGAAATTAGAACAATATCAAAAAAATTTGAAGAAAAATATAAAAACAAAATATTTGCATTTGATTCATTGGGGTCAAATTTGTATTTATCTCTCATGAAAATTTCAAGTTTAGTAGTTGGAAATTCGTCTAGTGGAATTATAGAAGCTCCTTACTTAGGAGTTGCCTCCTTGGATATTGGAGAAAGACAGAAGGGACGAATGTTTTCTCCTTCGGTGATCCATTCAAAAGACAATCTTAGAGACATAAAAAAGAACCTTAAAAGAGCTTTATCGTCAGCCCACAGAGATTTATCTGCGAAAAAGAAAAGTATTTATGGAAAGCACGGGGCTTCTAAAAAAATTTATAAAATTATTAAGAACCATAACTTTTCAAACCTTCTAATTAAAGAATTTTATGACTGGGAAAAATAAAATTAATATAGCTTTAATTGGTTGTGTTTGGTCTACTGAGACTGCTTATGATGCATTACTTAGAATTAAAAATCCTAATATTAATTTAAAGCTTTTAATTACAAAAAAAAATTCTAAATTTAATTCAGATTTTGTAAATTTAACCAAAAAGTCTAATAAAGATAACATTCCAATTTTTTATAAAGAAGAAATAAAGTCCTCAAAAGAAGAGCTAAGAATTTTAAAAAAATTTCATATAAATTTAGTGTTTGTTATTGGTTGGTCATATTTAATAAAAGAACCGACTTTGTCTGAATTTAAAGGAAGGATCATTGGCTTTCATCCTAGCAATCTACCGAAAAATAGGGGCAGACATCCCATTGTTTGGTCTTTGGCACTGGGATTAAGTGAAACGGCATCTACTTTCTTTTTAATTAATAAAAACATAGATGAAGGAGATCTTATTGAACAAAAAAAAATAAAGATCAATAAAAATGATAATGCAAAATCTCTCTACAAAAAAATACTGTCTGTGATGCCATTACAAATTCAAAGAATTGCTAATAATTTTTTCAATGAAGAGATTGAGACTTTTTCTAATGAAAATGTGAACTCAAATTCATGGAGAAAAAGAGAAAAGCTTGATGAAAGGATTGATTGGAGAATGTCCAGTGAGAATATATATAATCTAATAAGAGCTTTATCTAAACCTTATCCAGGCGCCTTTTTTGAATTTAAGGGTAAAGAGATAAAAGTATGGAAATCTAAAATTATATTAAATAAAGAGAAAAATTTAGAACCAGGTAAAATTCTTAAAAATAATAAGAAAAGTATGATTATTAAAACTGGAGATAATGCATTATTAATCCAAAAATCAGAAATGTTAAAAGATATTGAAGGAGATTATTGCTTATGAAAAAAATTCTCGTTGTAGCACCTCATCCAGATGATGAAACTTTAGGTTGCGGTGGAACCATTTTAAAGCACATTAAAAAAGGAGACGAAGTTCATTGGTTAATAGTAACTAAAATGTCAAAAAAAGCTGGATTTAGTAAATTTGAAATAGATAAAAAAAATAAAGAAATTGAAGAAGTTGGAAATTTATTCGGGTTTAAGAAAATTCACCAATTTGGATTTCATACAACTCTTTTGGATCAAGTTCTCAGAGTAGATTTAGTAAATAAATTTTCAAGACTAATTAAAGAAGAGAAATTTCATACTATGTATTTACCATTTAGAAATGATGCTCACAGCGATCACAAAATCGTTTATGATTCAGCCATCACATGTGCAAAATCTTTTCGATACAAATCTATAAAATCAATATTTATATACGAAACTCTTTCTGAAACAGAATACGGATTTCAACCGGGAGTTAAATTTGTTCCAAATTTATTTGTAGACATAAGTAATTTTTTGAAACAAAAAATAAAAATTATGAATTCTTATAAAAATGAAATTTCAGATTTTCCTTTTCCAAGAAGTAAAGTCTGCATCGAATCATTGGCAAAATTGAGAGGAAGCATGATAGATTGTGAAGCTGCTGAAGCTTTCATGATTGTGAAAATAATAAAATGAATGATTTATATACATATATCATTGCAGAAGCAGGAGTGAATCACAACGGAAGTGAAAAGCTAGCATACGAGTTAATAGATATTGCATCTGAAGCAGGGGCAGATGCAATTAAGTTTCAGACTTTTTCTGCTGAAAGCTTAGTCCATGAGATGGCTAAAAAAGCTGATTATCAAATCAAAACAAAGAAAGATATTGAGACTCAGTATCAAATGCTAAAAAGATTAGAATTGAACCACAAAGAATTTTCCAGAATATTTAAATATTGTAAAAAAAGAAAGATAGAATTTATGTCCACAGCTTTCGATATAAAAAGTTTAAATTTCTTAACAAACAAATTAAAAGTTAAAAAGCTCAAAATCGCTTCAGGAGATATAACTGACTCCCCGTTATTATTTGCTCATGCTAAGACGAAAAAAAATATTTTTTTATCTACTGGAATGTCTGATGTCGATGATATTGAAAAAGCTTTAAAAGTTTTATCTTTAGGGTTTATTGATTTTCCCAAGAGAAAAATTAGCAAAGAAATTCACAAAGACATTCTTAATTCAATTGAAATAAAAAAAATTTTAAAAGAAAAAGTGACTTTATTGCATTGCGTAAGTCAATATCCTGCTCCTTTTAATGAAATTAATCTGAAATCGCTTGAGTACTTGAGAAAAAAATTTAAACTCTCAATAGGTTATTCAGATCACTCTAGAGGAATTTCTGTACCCATTGCAGCTGTAGCTTTAGGTGCTACTGTTATAGAAAAACACTTTACTATAAATAAAAATTTATCTGGACCAGATCATAAAGCTTCCTTAAATCCGAAAGAGCTAAAGGTTTTAGTAAAATCTATAAGAGAAGTGGAAAAAGCTAAGGGAGTTTTAAAGAAAAATATTATGCCCTGTGAGATTTCAAATAGAAAAGTAGTAAGAAAAAGCTTGTTCGCTTCTAAAAAAATTTTGAAGGGTGAGATCTTTTCTGAGAAAAATATTTCAATAAAAAGACCAGGCGGAGGAATTTCTCCAAACAGATATTGGGAAATGATTGGAAAAAAATCAAAATACGATTTTTTATCTGGCGATTACATTAAGCATGATGATTGATATAAGTGAACCTTTACTCAAAGAAATTATTTTAGAAGAAAATTCTATTCTTATAAAAGCTATTAGTGTTTTAGAGACAAGTGAAATAAAAACTCTATTGGTTATAGATAAGGACAAAAAAATAAAAGGAACTGTCACCGATGGAGATATAAGAAGAGGTCTGCTGAAAGATTTAGAACTCAATTCTCCTATAAATAAAGTAATGAATACATCTCCGGTTTTGGCAGATACCGAAAATACTAGTATAGAAATTCTCGAATTAATGAGCTTAAACCAAATTAATTGTATTCCTTGTGTTAATAAGAATGGAGAAATAATAGGGCTTCATTCCGCAAAAGCATTATCAAAAAAAAGCTATTATAAAAATACAGTTCTAATAATGGCAGGAGGGTTTGGAAAGAGATTGCATCCTTACACAAAAGATTGTCCCAAGCCAATGTTAAAAGTACTAGGCAAACCAATGTTAGAACACATTCTGGAAAAGGCAAAAAAGGAAGGATTCAATAAATTCATTTTTTCTGTTCACTATCTTTCAGAAATTATAAAAAAATATTTTGAGGATGGAAAAAATTTTGATGTTGAAATTGAATATATTGAAGAAAAAGAACCTTTAGGTACGGCAGGTGCACTAACTTTAATTGACCCAATTCCAAAAGATCCTCTAATAGTTATAAATGGAGATGTAATGAGTAATATAAGATTTTCTGAATTACTTAAATATCATAATAAAAATAAAGCAATTGCTTCTATGGCCGTTAGGCAATATTCTTTACAAAACCCTTTCGGAGTGATTAAAACAGACGGTTTAAATATTATTTCATTCGAGGAAAAGCCAGTTTCTACTTCATTTGTAAATGCTGGAGTTTATGTTTTAAATCCAGAATCTATCAATTTTTTACCTGCAAACCAGCCTTTTGATATGCCGTCATTATTCGAAATTTTACGGAAGAAAAGTTTTAAAACAATTGCTTTTCCTATCCATGAGGCATGGTCGGATATAGGTAATCCAGCAGATTTGGCAGATGCTAATGACTTACTTAAATAAATGAAAATTCTTGCTGTGATTCTTGCAAGAAAAGGCTCCAAAAGACTTCCAAATAAAAATAAAAAAATATTAATTGATAAGCCTTTGTTTCTTTGGAGCGTTGATGCAGCAAAAAATATAAATGAAATTTGTGATATTTTAGTATCTACTGACGATGAAGATATAATTGAACTCTCAAAGAAAAATTCAGCATTAGCTCCTTGGAAAAGACCTTCAAGCTTATGCAGGGACGATTCTACTTCGGAAGATGCACTTATCCACGCTTTGGAATGGTATGAGAAAAATATTTCTTATGTTGACGGAGTTATTTTATTACAACCAACTTCTCCTTTGAGAAAAAAGGAAACAATCAAAAAAGCATTAGAGCTTTTTAAGAAAAAAAATAAACCAATAATAGGTGTAAAAAAAGAGAAAGTAGGAAATGAAAATTCCTTCTACATAGACGAAAATCAATGTCTAGTAAAATTTTCTAGATCACTTTTACTGTCTGATAGAAGCTCTTTTAAATTGAATGGTGCAATATATATAATTAATTCAAATGACTTAAAAACTACTAGAAAACTTTTTAATAAAAAAACACTTGCTTTCGAAATGTCTCAAGAAGAAAGTATTGATATCGATAATATTGAAGACTTTAAAAAGGCTGAAAATTATTTAATGAGTAATAATATAGAAAAATGAATAAAATAGCTTTAATCACAGGTATCACAGGACAAGATGGCTCTTATTTAGCTGAATTTTTATTATCCAAAGGATATGAAGTTCATGGAGTAAAAAGAAATACCTCGTCAATAAATACTCAAAGGATAGACCATTTGTATAAAGATCCACATTTTAATGAAAGTAATCTTACTCTTCATTATGGAGACATGACAGATTCTTCAAGTTTATTAAGAATAATTTCTGAAACGCAACCTGATGAAATTTATAATTTAGCTGCTCAAAGCCACGTTGGAGTATCTTTTCAAGAGCCTGAATATACGGCAAATTCTGATGCTTTGGGAGTATTAAGAATCTTGGAAAGCATAAGAATATTAAACTTAACTTCTAAAGTAAGATTTTATCAAGCTTCTACTTCTGAGCTTTACGGTCAAGTAAAAGAAGTTCCGCAATCAGAAAAGACTCCTTTCTATCCAAAATCACCCTACGGTGTAGCAAAGCTCTATGCTTACTGGATCACAGTTAATTATAGAGAGTCATACGGAATCTTCGCTTGTAATGGTATTTTGTTTAATCATGAATCTCCAGTTAGAGGTGAGACTTTTGTAACTAGAAAAATAACACAAGGATTATCTAAGATTATTAATGGGAAACAAGACTGTCTTTTTTTGGGAAACTTAAATGCAAAAAGAGATTGGGGGCATGCTAGGGATTACATAGAAATGCAATGGATGATGCTTCAACAAGATATTCCAAGGGACTTAGTAATTGCTACGGGAGTTCAACATAGTGTAAAAGAATTTTTAGAAACAGCTTTAAAAAGATGCGGAATAGAAATAGAGTGGAAAGGTTCTGGAAAAAAAGAAGTAGGAAAAATTAAAAAAATACTTAAAGAATTAGGAAAAAATTCGTTAAAAGAAGGAGATATTATTATTAGAGTAGCTAGTGACTATTTCAGGCCTTCCGAAGTAGATTCCCTATTGGGAGATGCATCTCTTGCAAAGAAATATCTTGGCTGGCAGCCAAAAACAAGCTTCGAGGAATTAGTTACTGAGATGATGGATTCCGACTTAGCAAATATAAATAATTCATAATTTTAATGAATTCTGAAAGAAATGTTCTAAGCAATACAACTTTTATTACACTTGGATATGGATTAAGTGCTTTATTCGGATTGCTCAGACAGGCTGTTGTAGGTATTAATCTTTCACCTATAGAATTTGGGGTATATAACTTTATTTATATCTGGTTGGGTTATGCCAATTATACTGACTTAGGAATTAATAATGGATCTTTATATTTCTCTTCTCAAGAGGCTGGAAAAGGAAATGTATCAGATTCGAAGAGCATAATTAATAATGGATATAGTGCAGTTTTATACATTGGGTTGACTATATTTGTTATATCTTTTTCTTTTTCTTTTTTTCCTTTTAATTTTCTTGATGATTATAGAAACTTATTAAGAATTTGTGCCCTTGCTGTAATAGCAACTATGATTTTTAATTTTCTTCAAGTTGAAATGAGAGTCAAAGAGAACTTTTTATTAATTAGTATTTCAATGGTTTTGGCAACTTTTTTTAGCTTTCTATTTTCCATTATTTCTGGAATGTATATAACCGAAAGACTAATTGAATGGATGCTTTTATCTTGGGTGCTTGGCATAGTTTTTTCAAGTATTTTTTTATTTTTTTATAGCAAATTATCCCCTTCAATTTTTATTAAATATGAAGATATTAAAAAATTACTTAATCAAGGGGTTCCAATGACAATAATTCCTATTTTTATTGTAATTTTTATTGGAATTGATAGATGGATATTAATAAGCTTGGCAGAACCAATAAAATTAGGTTTTTATGCTTTAGGTTGCACAATTGGCTATGGAATGATCTTCATGATTCCTAATGCAGTTGGAGTGGTTCTTTTTAGTAAATTTTTAAGAAATACAGGTCAAGAGATTAGTACTGGAATAGAAAAAAGTCTTGAAGCCTTAATGATTACTAGCTTAATCATTTGTAGTTTAATGCCTCTATTGCTGGGCATTTCTATTTTAACCCTTCCTTATTTATTAAATTATTTTTTTCCAGCTTATTTAGATGGTCTAAACCTAATCATCATAGTTCTATTTGCATATACGGCATTTTCTGTAAATTCTACATATAATTTTTTTTTAATAGCTCATGATAAAAAACGCAAATTATTTTTTATATTATTGCCAATGATTATTACTCTAGGGATATTAATTTATATTTCTCACAGCTTGTTTGGTTTGGAAGGAGCAGCATTTTCTCTATTTGTTTGTTTTTTAGCCCAATTCTTTTTTGCTACCAAGCTCATAAATTCTTCTTTTCTTCCAGAAAAAAAATGGAGTATTTTAAATCTTTCATCACTTTTTTTCCCCATTCTAATATGCGTAATTTATTATGCTACATTTGAAGTTAGACTAGCTTCAGGAGAACTTAACTATGACTTAGCCAACCTAATCAAAGATTGTTTGCTTTTTTCAATATATTTTTTTGCACTAATATTTATTTATTTTAAAATTACCGGAGTTTTAGATAAAACTAAATTAATAGCTAAACTAAAAAAAATCTATAAATAAACTATGTCGTCTTCAAAAGAAATTGAAAAAATCACAAATGGAAAAGATTTGTTAGCTATTGTAATAAGAAGAAATTTTCATAAAGAAGGAATTTCTTTTTTAACAGACCCAGAAGAAAATATTCAATTTGGATACTTCAGCCATTCAAAAGGACAGAAGATTCAACCTCATGTTCATAAAGAATTCATTAGGAATACATCAGGCACCCAAGAAGTCCTGTTTATAAAAGACGGATCCTTGAAAGTAAATTTTTTTTCAAAAAATCAAAAATCTATTGGGAAAAATATTATCCTCTCAAAGGGAGACTGGATAGTGCTTCTATCAGAGGGCCACGGTTTTGAAATGCTCTCTGATTGCAAAATAATAGAAGTAAAAAATGGACCTTATGCTGGCGATGAAGATAAAGTAAGATTTAATGAAGAATTATGAAAAATTACCCAGTGAACCAACCTTTAATAGATGGCAATGAAAAAGAATATCTGATTGATTGTATTGAGTCTGGCTGGATTTCTTCGGATGGGCCATTTGTAGAACAATTTGAAAGTCTATTCTCAAACTTTGTTGACTGTAATTATGGAGTATCGGTTTGCAATGGTACAGCGGCACTGGAAACTGCTCTTTATGCAGTGGGAATTGAAAAAGGTGACGAGATCATAATGCCATCATTCACAATTATATCTTGTGCCATAGCTGCTTTAAGGCTTAACGCAGTCCCGGTTCTTGTAGATGTTAAGCAAAACTGGAATATGGATGTTTCACAAATAGAGAAAAAAATAACAAACAAAACAAAAGCAATTATGGCTGTTCATATGTATGGACATCCCGCTGAAATGAATACGATAAAAAAAATTGCAGATAAATATAATTTATATGTTGTTGAAGACGCGTCACAGGTCCATGGAGCAAAATATAATGGAAAGTCTTGCGGCAGCATTGGAGACGTTGCTACTTTTTCATTTTATGCAAATAAAATTATAACTACAGGCGAGGGCGGAATGGTAACCACATCAAATAAAGCTTTTTTTGAACGTGCCAAAAGTTATAGAAACCTTTGTTTTAAAAAAGAACGTCGTTTTTATCATGATGAGTTAGGAGAAAATTTTAGAATGACAAATATGCAGGCAGCTCTTGGCGTTGCTCAAATGGAAAGAGTCAATGAATTTATTGAAAAAAAAATCCACATTGGAAGAAAATATGCCGAATGTCTTAGCAGTATTCCAAATATTAGAATTCAACAACAGTCGAAAGGTTCAAAAATGGTTTACTGGATGTATTGCGTTGAATTAGATGAAAAGCATAATAAAAATGCTAGTATCGTCATCGAGGAGTTGGGGAAAAATGGAATCGGAACAAGACCGTTTTTTTTAGGACTTCATCAACAACCTGTTTTAATAAATAAAGGATTATTTTCAAATGAAGATTACCCTATTACTGAAAAAGCATCAGAATATGGTTTTTATTTGCCATCTAGCTTGTCTTTAAAAGATAAAGACGTTGAATACATTGTTAATGAATTAAAGAAAATATTAGGATTTTAAGAAGTAATGTCAAAAGAAAGTTTTCATACTAAGTATCCGGTTTCTTCACAAGCTTGGTGGGATAAAAATTTAATTTCAAAATTAAATTTAACTTCTTTAAAAAAAATTCTCGATAATATAGAACCATGCAATATTCTTGATTGGGGATGCGGGAATTTAATGTGGCCAATAGGTCTGTTCCCGAAATCAGAAATTACAGGTGTAGAAATAAGCAAGTCAAATTTAAAATTAGCTTCTCTAAATGCCAAATATAACGGAGTTTCTTTCAATCCGATTCATGTATCAGAATTAAGTAAAATTAAAGAATCATATTACGACCTAGCATGCTCATTTGGATTATTAGAATTCCTCGATGAGAAATCATTTAGGGAAGTACATGAAAAAATATATGACGCATTAATTCCTGGTGGTTATTTAATATGTGTTTTTTATAACTGGAGACCATTTTCTGCTGTTTTTCTTCCCCATCTTTTTAGAGGAGGATATAGAAGATACTGTAAAAAATTGAATGCAAAAATATCTAAAAAATCTTTAAATCAAATATCTGAAGATTTTAAATCTGTTGGTTTTAAAATAGAAAAATTTGGAGGGTATAATCCCTATCCAAGTTTATTATGGCCTTATATTAAATCCTTTCTTGGCTTTATCACTTACAAAAAAACCTTAGCTCATTGGTATTACAGTCAATTTATTTTGGTTAGGAAGCCGATTAATTGAAACTATGAGAATTGGAGTAGATGCTAGATGTCTAGAGTGGAATAGAGGTGGAGTAGCTAGATATTTGATAAATGTTTTAAAAAACTGGTCTAAGAATTCTGATTCAAATAGATATATTTTGTATTTCCAAAATTATATTCCTCAAGATAATTTTTTAATAAATAAAAAATTTGAATTAAAGCTAATTAAAGGACCATCTTTTTTAAAAAAGCATAGAATTCTTACGGAACAACTCTTATTTCCGTTTGAGTTAAAGAAAGATAAGTTAGATACCTTTTTTGCCACTTGGTATAGCGCACCTCTGTTAAAAGGAGAAACTAAAACTATTGTTGCAGCTTGGGATATTTCATACTCTTCTCACCCCCATCATTACTCTTTTTTTGATAGAGTTTCTTTGGGAATATTTTCAAAATGGTCTTGTAAAAATGCTAATGGAATTATTACTTGTTCTGATTATGACGCGTTGCAGATTGAAAATTTTTATAAAATTTCAAAAGAAAAAATTAAAACGGTATATTTATCAGCCGATGAAAGATTTTCTCCAACAAAAGATGAAAAAAAAATCAACAAATTAAAGGATATTTATAAATTACCTGAAAAATTTATTCTTTCTATGGGAGTAATACACAATAGAAGAAACGTTGATAAAATAATTGATGCTTTTGAATCTTTAAAAAATGATTTTCCTGAATTTAGTTTAGTAGTAATCGGAAGAAATGCTACCTCTCCAAGAATAGATATAGAGAGAAAAATGGATAAATTGATTAAGGAAAAAAAAGCTATTTATATGTCATGGTTTGAAGATGAAGATTTACCTTCCTTATATCAGTCAGCTTCTTTTTATATTTGTACATCTACTGTTGATGGAGAAACACTTATGCTTAAAGAGGCTATGAAATGTGGAACTTGTGTGATTACCTCTTCTTTGCTATCAGGTTCAATAGGAAAAAATGGATTTATAATTTCTGATCCAGAAAATGTAAAAGAAATTTCAAATGTAATAAAAAAAGCAATTCTTGCTGAGGAAGCTGTTAAAAAATTTATCAATGAAGGTCTCGATTGGAATAAAAGATTTGATTGGAAAACCGTTGCAGATGAATCTTTAGATTTTATAAAAAAAAGTATTAATTCATAAACCATGTCTCAAGAAATAATTGAACATTTTAATTGCAGACTTTGCGGATCAGAAAAGTTAGAAACATTATTTTCTTTAGGAGATCAATTTATAAATGATTTTGTTCTGGAAGAAAATATTAATAAAGGTCTTAAAGCTCCATTAGATCTTGTTAATTGTCAGAAGTGTGATCTAACCCAATTAAAGCATACAGCGCCACAAGAACTTTTATATTCAAGAACATATTGGTACAAATCTGGAGTTACAGAAACCATGAAAAGAGAGTTAAAAGATATCGTAAAAGAAAGCACTTCTTTAATTGACCTTAAAGAAGGAGATATAGCTTTAGACATTGGTGCAAATGATGGAACCATGCTTGATTTTTTTGATGATTCTATAATTACTATAGGCTGTGAACCAGCAAATAATTTAGTAGAAGAACTAGCAAAAAAATGTAAAAAAGTGATCCATGATTTTTGGTCAAAAGAGGCTTTTATTGAATCTGTAAAAAGCTTTGATAAAAAGAAGGCAAAAATTATTTCTGCAATAGGCATGTTTTACGACTTAGACGATCCTTTGACATTTGTATCAGATATAGAACAGTCTTTAGACGATGATGGAATTTTTGTTGCTCAATTAATGACATCAGCTCCAATGATAAAAAAAAATGACTTAGGAAATATCTGTCATGAACATATTGAGTATTATTCTTATAAATCACTTGTTTATATGTATGAAAAATGTGGACTAGAAATCTTTAAAGTTTCAGAAAATTTGGTTAATGGAGGAAGTTATAGAATTTATGCCAGAAAATACAACATTGGATCTATTAACTATGATGAAAAAGCTTCCAAACAAGATTTTATTAACTTTAAAAATAGAATTGATTTAATAAAAGAAGAAAGTATAAATTTTTTAAAAAGACAAAAAGCATTAGGGAAGAAAATTCACATTTATGGAGCCTCTACAAAAGGAAATGTAATTCTTCAATATTTTGGAATAGATTCTTCTCTAGTTGACTTCGCTTCAGAAAGGAGTCCTGAAAAATATGGAAGGTATACGGTTGGATCTTGGATTCCAATTATTTCAGAAGAAGAAAGTAGATCCATGAATCCTGACTATTACTTCGTCCTGCCTTGGGCCTTTTTTGATGAAATGTACGAAAGAGAAGAGGAATGGCGAAAAAAAGGAGGAAAATTTATCGTTCCTTTTCCTAATTTTAGAGTTGTCTAATTGAGTAAAATTCACCCAAAACTATACTCAGAAATTGTTAAAAAAATCCCTATACTTTGTATAGATATAATTATAATTTTTGAAAAAAAATATCTTTTAGTAAAAAGAAAAGAAAATCCTTTAAAGAATAATTGGTGGGTTCCTGGCGGGAGAATTCTTCTTGGTGAAACATCTCTTGAAGCTGCAAAAAGAAAATTAGATGAAGAATTAAACTTAAAAAACTTTGAAGATTTGAAAATATACGGGATTTATGAAGATTTTTTTAAAGAATCGTCCTTCGGAAAACACTTATATCAAACCCATTCAATTGTATTTACAATTGAGCTCGAAAAGAAGCCTTTAGTGAAATTTGATAGTACAATTTCTGAATGGAAGTTTGATTTAAATCTTCCAAAAAGGTTTTTAAAAAAAACAAAGAAGTTTTAATGAAAAAAGTTTTAATTTTAGGGGTTACCGGCCAAGATGGAAGTTATTTAAGTGAAATTCTTTTAGAACAAGGTTATGAAGTGCATGGTTTACTGAGAAAGTCGGCAACTGGAAATACAAAAAATATTGACCACCTTTTAAATTCTGACTTTTTCAAAGAGGGAAGATTTAACATTCACAAGGGAGATCTTACTGATAGTGCGAGCATTTTTAGAACTATAAATGAGATTGAACCTGAATTTATCTATAATGAAGCCGATCAAGACCATGTTTCTTGGAGCTATCAAATTCCTTCTTATTCTTTTTCAACCACAACTACTGCTGTCATAAATATATTAGAATCAATAAAAACAATAAATCCAAATATAAAATATTTCCAGCCGGTTTCTTCAAATATGTTTGGAAATCCGTTGGAAAAATCACAGAAAGAAGATACCCCGCATAACCCCGTAAGTCCATATGGGATAGCTAAGTCTGCAACCTTTCATCTATGCAATTTTTATAGAGACTCGTATAGTTTGAGGATTTCCACAGGCATTTTTTATAATCATGAATCGCCACGAAGACCTGATGAATACCTATCTAGAAAAGTAACTAAAGCTGCATCTAGGATAAGTCTGGGCTTGCAAGAAGAGCTTATTTTAGGGGATTTAAATGGTTTAGTTGATTGGGGATATGCGAAAGAATATATGGAAATAGCAAAATTGATTAATGAAGCAGATAAAGCAGATAATTTCATAATAGGCACGGGGGAATTAACAAAGGTTGAAGATTTTGTGAAGAAATCTTTTTCTAAACTAAATTTGAATTATAAAGATTTTGTAAAAACTTCTGATGCATTAAAAAGACCTTTACCAACCGGCACTTTGAAAGCAGACACAAGTAAACTAGAAAATGCTTTTAAAACTAAACCCAAAGTATTGATAGACGAATTAATATCTTTAATGATAGAAAGTGATTTGAAACAATTAACTGATAATTAAGAAAAATGAAATTAATGCTTCTGGAGTTAAATGAAATTAATTTTGATGCAATTCAAGAATATATTAATAATGGCGAAAGCCTAGAAGGCTTTAAATCATTGTTTGAACAAGGAATAAAAACTACTTTTGCGGAAGAAGAGTATGATCATTTGGAGCCATGGATTCAATGGGCCTCAGTTCATACTGGGAAAACTTTTAAAGAACATGGCGTCAGAAGATTAGGGGATTTTGTAAATTCAAATCATAAACAGTTTTTTGAGATTGTTGAAGAAGCTGGATTCAAAGTTGGAGCTATTAGCCCTATGAATGCAAGTAATAAATTAAAAAAGCCTTCATATTTTATTCCTGACCCTTGGACTAAAACCCCTACAGATGGCTCCTTCTTAAGTAAAATAATTTCTAAAGCTGTTTCTCAAGCGGTGAATGATAATTCAAGTTCAACAATAACCTTAAGTTCTCTTATGAGTCTTATTATTGGTTTTTTCTTTTTTGTTAATTTTAAAAGATATGTCCCATTATTTTTTTATTCTTTATCTTCCATTAGAAAACCTTGGAGAAAAGCTTTATTTCTTGATCTGATGCTATACGAAATTCATAAAACTTCTTTTCAAAGAAAAAAGCCAAATTTTTCAACTTTATTTCTAAATAGTGGGGCCCATATACAACATCACTTTTTTTTTAACTCACCCTTTTCTAAGTCTAAAAATTTGCTTAATCCAAAATGGTATCTGGATCAAAAAAAAGATCCTGTTTTGGATATGCTTAAAACTTATGATTATGCAATAAAAGATTTATTAAAAATTAAAAATACTGAATTGATTATAGCTACGGGTTTGTCACAAAAGCCTTTCGAAAAAATTAAATATTATTACAGGCTGAAAAATCATGATAAGTTTTTGAATTTGTTAGATATTAAGTTTAGAGATGTTCATACTAAAATGGCAAGAGATTTTCTTGTTACTTTTGATTCAGTAGATGATGCAGTCGAAGCAGAAAAAAAACTAAGTCAGCTAAAGTCTAATGAAGATATCAAACTTTTTGACGAAATAGATAATAGAGGAAAGGATTTATATATAGTTCTTACTTACCCTAAAGAAATAGATAAAAATACAAAACTAAAATTACAGAAAAAAGAAATTTCTATTGAAGATTTCGTAAATTTTGTAGCAATTAAAAATGGGGAACACCAATCAAAAGGTTTTGCTTATTTTTCAAATGGTTTGAGAGATATTTCTCCAGATTCTAACAGCCATGTTTCAAATATTCATAATACAGTTTTGGAATATTTTAAAATTTATGATTTCTGATGAGTTTGTAGAAGCTGAAAAACTTCTTCATAAACTTGCTACTCTCAAAATAGATGATTCTGGAAAAACTCTAGAGAACCTCTTAAAACTCGGAAGTAATACAAGTCTATGGGAAAGCATTAAGCCTTTTTTGCTCCTATATAGATCGTTACCTTTAAAAAAAGATTTAGAATTTTTAGATGCCAACGATTTTAAGGAAAGGTTAAAATTCAAATTTAGAAAATTTTTATTTTTGTTATTTAGAATAAAATTTTCCAGTGTATATTCCTTCAAAAAAAATAAAGATATTAAACATAAGAAATATTTAATTATGTTTTCTCAAAGCTCTATATATAGAGACACCTTACAACCTGTCGAAGAAGAATTAAAAGCAAAAAAGATTAGTCACCAAACAATTAATTTAAATATAGATTTTAGCGGCAACAATGATTTGAAAAAATTAATTAATTTTAAAGACATTTCCTTGGTGAAAAAAATAAAAAACTATCAAATAAAACTCAAAAATATCAGAGAAATTTTTTTTAATGTAGAAAACAAAAAAATATTAAATCATTTAGAAAAAGAGTTTGGTTTATCTGAAAATTCTTTAGAAAAAGAATTTAAAATTTTATTTGATTATAGATTAAAAGTTCTAATTTTTTATAAAGCTATTTCTGAAATCATATTAAAAAAATTTGAACCAAAGGTATTAATTGTAGGAGACGACTGTGATTATTTTTCCCGAATATTTCTTTGTGACGCAAGATCATTGAAATCTAACACATTTCTTATCCAGCAAGGAATAACTAGAAAGGATTATCCTGAATGGAGAGATTTGATCAGCGACAATATAGCTTGCATGAGTGAATATTCTAAAGAAGTTATATTATCTCAAACAGAAAAAAAAATTAATTTAGAAATTACGGGAAACCCTGGTTTTGATAAAGTTTTTTATCTTGAAGAAAGCACTAATTCAAAAATTAAAGATAATCTAAATTTAAAAGATAAAACAAAAGTAATTTTATTTGCCTCTCAACCAAATATTCCTCCCGCTTTTATTTCTACCAAAATTCGAAAGGATATGTTTTTAGCAATCTATAAAAGCATAAAAGCATTGCCATCAGATAAAGTTATGCTCTTGATAAAACCTCATCCTTCTGAAAATATAAATGAAATTAATGAAATTTTTAAAAATTCTAAGAACTTCCTAATTTTAAAAAAAACAGAAGATATAATCCCTTATATTCAAATTTGCGACCTTTTTATCACATTTTATTCTCAAACTTTTATGCAAGCTTTGTGTGCTGATAAGCCAGTAATAAATCTTTTGTATCCTAACTCTTCACCAGGAATTGCACACTTAAGCAAAGAAGTAACAAATTTAATCGAAAGTGAAAAAGCTTTAATAGAAATTATTTCTAATTTTTATTTTGAAAACCAAGATATAAAAAAACCTCAGGAAGTTGTTAAAAACTTCCTTAAAAAAAATGTTTCTTTTTTTGATGGAGAAAGTTCTAAAAGAATTTTAAAAATGATGGAGGCTCTTTAAATTTCATATGAAAACCTTGACTCTTTTAAAGCTAACCTTCTTATTTCTCATCATAGATTTTAGTGGAGACTATCTTTTAGTTTGGTACTCAGATTTAATGGTATCACTAGCAGGCTATATAAGAATATTAATTATAAGTTTATTAATGTTCGCATTCTTTTCCCTTTTTTTGAAACCTTTAAATTTTAAAATTTCAAAATTAGGAATTTCTATCTTATCAATGATAACTATGACTTATATATACGCGCTTCTCATAGGGCTTTTAGGTGAATATCCTATGAACGCTTTAAGGGAATCTATGGCTATTGCGCCAATTATTTTAATCCCTTTATTAATGAGCTTAGATGAAGAAGAAAGAAATGAATTTTTTCATTTCGCAATTTACACATTAATAATAGTAATTTTATTAAAAATAATTTTTGGGATAATTTTGCACTACGCTCTATTTGGTGGATATGCATGGAAAATCTTTAATAGATCTAGTCCATTACTTCTTATACCTCTTTTTTACTTTTTCCATAAGATTTTAAATTACAAACCAGAATTCAAATCTTTAGCAGGGTTTTCAATTTCTCTTTTTGGAATTTTAGTCGCACAAGCTAGAACTCTAAATTTTGTCGTGCTTTTAGGCTTAATTTTAATATTTTTTTTTCCAGGAAAGGGCGAAAAGGTTAATTTATCAAGTTTTTTTGGAAAACGAATTCTAATGAGCGCTTTTCTATTTTTTTCTGTATTACTAGCAGCCCTTTCAACTGGTACTTTTGATTCTTCTATATTAGGAAATTGGTCAGGAGAAAATTTTAATACTAGTGCAGGTATGAGAATTGATCAATTAAACTTATTAGTATCCAGGATGGAAGAGAATATTCTGGGAGTAGGCTTTGGCTATGTTACTAAGGGGTTTAGTGATTATGAGGAGCTTAATCTTTCCTATCTCTTAGAATTGGACTTAATTAATTTTATTTCAAAAACCGGAATTTTTATGGGTTTCATTTATTTATTTAGTTACATAATCTTTATTTATGGTTGTGTTGTAAGACTAAAACAATCAAAAAACGATCAATCAATTTTAATAGCTTATTCTTTAAGCATTCCCCTTTTGTTGGCTTATAGCGTTATGCAAGCTTTACACTCTAGTATTTTATTTTGGGTTGCGTACTCGCTAGCTTTTTCATATATTTTTTTTGAATCTAAGAACAAAAAAATAATTAATTTAAATTCTACTAATTAAAATGGATATTTCAGTTTGTATGGCTACTTATAATGGAGAAAAATATGTTTTACCTCAAATAAGATCAATTTTGGAGCAACTAGATAAATATAGTGAATTAATAATTGTTGATGACTTTTCCAAAGATAAAACAATTGAGCTTATCGAGAGTATAGAAGATAAGAGAATTAAGATTTACAAGAATAATTCTAATCAAGGGCATGTTAAAACTTTTGAAATTGCGTTAAATAAAGCGAAGGGCGAAACAATTTTTCTTTCTGATCAAGACGATATCTGGCCTAAAAATAGAGTGAAAGATATGCTATGCGAATGTAAAGAAAAAAAATCCTTAGTGATAGGTCAATTTCAGACTTTTAAAAAAGAAATTCCAAAACAAAATTTTAATGATGAAATAATCATTTCTTCAGAAATAAATTTATTTTTTTTTATTCTTAAAATTTTCTTAGGAAAAGAAAATGTCTTTGGTAGTACAATGTGTTTTCCAAAAGAATATTTAAATCTTTTATTAAAGTTTCCCAAACTATTAGAAGCACATGATATTTGGATTGCTTTGGTTTCAGCTATTAATGGAAGGGTAACATTACTAAATAATGTAGTTGTCTATAGACGCTTACATGAACTAAATGTAACGCCTATTAAAAGAAGAAGTTTAATTACCGTATTCATATCAAGATTGAAGTTAACTTTTCTCATTATTCTTGCTATTTTTAGGAAAAAGAAAAAATGAAAATTTTAACCATCATAGGCACTAGACCAGAAGCCATAAAAGTAGCTTCTTTGATAAAAAGTCTTTCAAAACATAAAAATATTAAATCAAAACTATGCGTTACAGGACAACATAAAGAAATGCTTGAGTCTGTCCTAAAAATTTTTAATATTAAAAGTGACTATGATCTTAAAATAATGAAAAAAAATCAAAGTTTAAACTCAATTACAAGTAGTGTAATAAATAAATTAAAACCTATTTTAAAAGACTTTAAACCAGATCTTGTTTTAGTCCATGGAGATACTACTTCCTCTTTTGCAGCTGCAATTGGAGCTTTTTACGAAAAAATAGAAGTTGGACATATTGAAGCGGGCCTTAGAACAAATGATATTTACTCTCCTTGGCCGGAAGAAATGAATAGAAAATTAATTTCATCTATTGCCACTTATCATTTTTGCCCAACAAAGGAATCAAAAAAAAACTTACTGAAAGAAGGTTTTAGCCCAGAGAATATAATAGTGACTGGAAATACAGTTATAGACAGTCTTTTTATGGCAAAAAAACAACTGAAGAAAAATAAAAAAACTAAAAAAAATATAGATAAAAATTTCCCTTTTTTATCTGCTTCTAAAAAATTAATTTTGGTTACAGGACATAGAAGAGAAAATTTTGAAGAAGGATTAATAAATATTTGCAATGCATTAAAAGATATTTCAAAAGAAAAAAATATTGAAATCATTTATCCTGTCCATTTGAACCCTAATGTCCAAGATCCAGTTTTTAGTATATTAAAAAACATAGATAATATTTTTTTAACACCACCACTTGATTACTTATCATTTATATATTTAATGAATAGGGCATACATTATTTTGACAGATTCAGGAGGTATTCAAGAAGAAGCTCCTTCATTAGGTAAGCCAGTTTTAGTTATGAGAGATAAAACTGAAAGACCTGAGGCACTTAAAGCCGGAACAGTAAAATTAGTCGGATCATCAAGAAAAAGAATTTTTGAAGCAACTAAAACTCTCCTTGAAAATAAAAAATATTACGATCAAATAAGCAGTAAATATAACCCTTATGGAGACGGAAAGGCTTCAAATAGAATAACAAAATTTATACTAAAGAATTAACCATGCCATATAAAAAAATTTGTGTTGTAGGTTTAGGTCACATAGGGCTACCTTCTGCTGCATTATTTGCTTCAAAGAAAAAAAATGTGATTGGAGTAGACATAAATCAATCTATAGTAAAAAAATTAAATAAAGGCAAGATACATATTTCTGAACCTGGGTTAATGACTTTAGTTAGTAAAGTGATTAAAAATGGATTCCTAAAAGTATCTTCAAAAATAGATGTAGCTGACGTATTTATAATAGCTGTACCAACGCCTTTTAAATTAGGAAAAAATGGTACTAATCCGAAACCGGACTGTAGATTTATATTTGATGCTGTTTTGTCTATTTCAAAGGTAATAAAAAAAGGAGATTTAATAATTTTAGAGTCAACCGTTCCTGTTGGTACTACTGAAGAAATATCAAAAATTCTTAAAAAATGTAGAGGAGACTTAAATTTTCCCCATGAAATAACAGAATTTCCAGATATAAACATTGCTTATTGCCCTGAAAGAGTGCTTCCTGGAAACATTTTAAAAGAGCTAATTCTGAACGATAGAGTTTTGGGAGGGCTTACAAAAAAATGCTCTTCTAAAGCAAAGACTTTTTACAAAAACTTTATTAAAGGCAAGTGTGTTGTCACAGATGCAAAAACTGCTGAAATGGTCAAATTGACCGAAAATGCGTCAAGAGACTTGCAAATTGGATTTGCGAATGAATTATCCATAATTTGTGATGAATTAAATATTAATGTCTGGCATTTAATAGAACTAGCTAATAAGCATCCTAGAGTAAATATTTTAAATCCAGGTCCTGGAGTTGGCGGACACTGCATAGCTGTAGATCCATGGTTTATTGTCGATAAAAATCCAAGGAACTCTAAATTAATAAAAACCTCTAGAGAAGTAAATGATAGCAAGCCTAATTGGGTTATTAAAAAAATCAAAAAAGAATTAAAAATTTATATGGTCAATAATCCCAAAAAAAAGCTGCCTAAAATTAAAGTAGCTTTTTACGGACTATCTTTTAAACCCAATGTATCTGATTTAAGACAGAGTCCATCAATTGAAATTTTAAAGAAAGTAATTAATTTTTTTTCAGGTCAAATTTTAGTAGTTGAGCCAAATATAAAAAAACTTCCATTTACCAAACCAAATTTAAAGATATCTAAATATGAAGACGCAATAAAAAAAGCAGATATACACATTCTTTTAGTGGCACATAAAGAATTTTTGAAAAAGCCAAACAAAGGCTTGATAATTGATCTTCAAGGTAATTGGTCCAAATAATTAAAAATGTGTGGTATTTTAGGAACATCGTCCAATCTAGAATCTGAGAAGAATTTATTCCCTTCAGAAGAACTCTTTAGAAAATCTTTATCTTTAATCGACCACAGAGGTCCGGATGGCAAAGGTATTTTTTATGATAACAAAAGTTCAGTTTCTCTGGGACACACTAGGTTATCAATTTTAGACCTGTCAAAAAGGTCAAATCAACCCATGATAAGCAAAGACGGAGATACAGTTTTAATTTTTAATGGTGAAATTTATAATTATCTTGTTTTAAAATCCAGACTTCTCAATCAAGGAGTTAATTTTGAGACTACTTCTGATACCGAAGTAATTCTGAATCTTTATCTTAAAGAAGGAATAGAAATTTTAAAAGATTTAGATGGAATTTTTAGTCTTTCTATCTGGGACAGAAAAAAAAATATTCTATATGTAGCTAGAGATACTTTGGGCGTAAAACCGTTATATTTTTTTGAAAAAAAAGACTTTTTTTGCTTTTCAAGCGAATTAAAATCATTACTTCCTTTATTGAATAGCGAAGATTTAAATATTGATATCGAAAGCCTTAATAGGTATCTAACTTATTTATATTGCCCTGGAGAAGGAACTTCCTTTAAAAACATAAAAAAAGTAAATCCTGGAGAAGTTTTGGCCATAGAAAATGGAGAAATAAGATCAAGAGAAAGTTTTAAAAAGATACCTGTTTTCAAAAATCTACCTAAATATTCGCATAATTCAAAAAAAATTATTAAAGAACTTGATACAAAACTGAGAAACTCAGTCCATAAACAAATGATTTCTGATGTTCAGGTTGGAGCCTTTTTATCGGGTGGATTAGATTCCAGCAGCGTTGTAGCTTTTGCCAAAGAAAAAAATAAAGATCTAAAGTGTTTTACAATCGATGTTGGAGAAGTCAATACAGACGGACTTACAAACGATCTTCCTTATGCTGAGAAAGTAGCAAGACACTTAGATGTAGATCTTCAAATAGTAAAAACAAACTCAGAGACTTTAATTAAAGGGTTAACCAATATGGTGATGCACCTCGACGAACCTATATCGGATTCTGCTCCATTAAATGTTTATTTAATTTCAAAATTAGCTAGAAATCAAAACATGAAAGTTTTGCTCTCTGGCGCAGGAGGGGACGATATTTTTACTGGTTACAGGAGACATTTAGCTTTGAAAATTGATAATTATTTAGATAAGTTTCCCGATTCTTTTTTAAAATTTTTAAAAAAGAAAACAGGATCTTTAGATTCAAGAAATCTATTCTTTAGTAGATTAGAAAAAATATTTAATAACTCTCTAGTGAAGGGTAACAACAGAATAATTAATTATTTTAAATGGATTCAGCCTAATGACTTATTGCCTTTGTTTAAACCGTCTCTGAAAGAAGATCTTTTAAAAGCTCCAGCTGATGAACCAATGATTAATTTTATAGATTCTTTGCCTCCCGGAATTTCCTCCTTAGATAAGATGTTAGCTTTAGAGCAAAGATTTTTTTTAGGAGATCATAATCTTATTTACACAGATAAAATGTCCATGGCGACTGGAGTAGAGGTCAGAGTTCCTCTACTTGATGAAGATTTGATGGAATTTGTCTATTCAATACCTGACAAATTTAAACAAAATGGAAGAGCAGGAAAATGGATTTTTAAGAAAACAATGGAAAAGTATTTGCCAAAAAATATAATTTACCGTCCAAAAACGGGTTTCGGGGTTCCTTTGAAGAAATGGCTCAACGAAGAATTAAAAGATTTGCTTGATGATTTGCTTTCAAAGGAGAGTATTTGTAAAAGAGATATTTTTGAATATAAAAATGTTGAAGAGTTGATAAAAAAAAATAATTCTGGTGAATTAAATGCTAGCTATACAATCTTTAGTTTAATGATTATAGAAATTTGGTTTAGAATTTTTGTCGATAAAAATTCTCTCGAAAGTTTTTAAAAAATGCAAAACATCTTATCTTTAAAAATAAAAAAAAAATTAAATTTTGAGATTATTCATTTCTACGAAGATCGAGGAGAAACTTTAATAGCCAGCAAAGGAAATAATTTTTTTTTAAAAAAAAGCACTGAAGAAATAAAAATAAAAATTCCAGTGGGCTTTATTTCTTCTTTACTATTATTTTTTAGAACAACAAGGAGATTATTTAGACTAGATAAGTCGAATGCTTTTTTCAGTTATGACAAAAAATTTATATTAATCTTATATAGAGGAAACATATGGAGGTTTTGTCTCACTTCAAAAAGTTTGGTAAAAGTTTTTAAATTTACTAGTAGAAATGTTTTACACGGAGGAATTGCAGTAACAAAATCAGGTATATATCTCGGCGATTACTCAAGAAACAAAAATAGAAATGAAATCTATATATACAGATCATTAGATTCAGGCTTAACTTGGAAAATAATTTATGAATTTCCAAAAAATTCTATTAGACATGTTCATGGAGTTTTTTTTGATTCTTTTATTGATAAATTATGGGTTTTGACGGGAGATGAAGATTCTGAGTGTTTTTTAATATCAGCAAATTTTGATTTTTCTGAAGTAGAAAAAATGGGTAATGGTTCGCAAAAGTGGAGAGCTACAGATTTAATCTTCACAGAAGATAAAATTATCTGGGGAATGGATAGTCCTAATGAAAATTCTTATCTTCAGTTTTATGATAGGTCTTCAAAAACTTTAGAGAGAGGAACAAAATTCCCAGGTCCTATATGGTTCACTAAGAGATTAGAGGATGGATTTTTTATGGTTCAAACAACTGTAGAAAAAGGTGTTGGAGTTAAAAGTAATTTTTGTAAAATATTTGTATCAAAAGACTTGCATATTTGGAATGAAGTTGCCTCTTTTAAGAAAGATTTTTTACCTATGCCTTATTTTAAATGGGGAGTCATATTTTTCTCTAAAGGAAAGCAATTCTCTGATAATTTTACATTTTCGAATGAAGCCCTGAGCGGTATTGATGGTAAATCTTTTATCGCAAAATTAGAAATAAATAATAAAAATCAATGATCACGGAAAAAATAAGATTTTATTCAAAAGAAGAAAGAGACTTTTTTTCAAATGAAGTTTCAAATAAAACGCAAACTGGTTTTTTTATAGCAGAAAAAATAAGAAAATTTGTATGTTTTCATAATAGATTTTTGAATAAGGAGTCAAAAAAAAGATTTCACAAAAAAAAATATAGAATCATGATTGATTGGATGAGAAATATCTTAATAGATGCTTCATCAAAATATTCTCCTATTGGTATAAGACATGATCCTGGTTATATAGATGCTCTTCTTTATCTGAATGACAGCTTTCCTGATAAAGCTTTAAAAATTTTTTTACATCAATCTTTAAATCATCTTAAAAAAGACCTTTTAAGTTACAGAGATTCTAAGAGAGCTAAAACGAAATCAAAGAAAAATATAAATTTTAAACTAAAAAATCTAGACAATGATTTAAAAACATCTAAAGGTATTGTTATTTTTTCTCCTAATCCATATAGCCTGTACACCTCTCTGATTATTTCTTTATGTTTTAAAATAAATCTAAAAATTGAAGCAATAATTTTAAAAAAATTTACCTTTAAAAGATTTTTTGAAGAATTAAAAAGAGATGGATTTTCTAGATTAACCAAAAAGATATTACGTAAATTAATTTTAAAAGGTGATGAAAATAAAGAGAAAATTTTTTATTCTCAAAAAATGCTTCACGAGAAAGTTACAAGAAAGAGTCCTAATCTTAATCGAGTTTGTAAAAAAAATAACATTAGTTTGCTTAAGGTAAAAAGATTTGAAGATTCAGAAAATTTTTTAAAAAAATATGATTTAGATCTTGCTCTATTTACTGGAGGCGGGATGATATCAGAAAAAATAATAAATATTTTTAAAATCGGAATTATAAATGTGCACATGGGATCTTTGCCTAAATTTAAAGGAATGGATGTTGTAGAAAACTCTTTAATATCAGGAGAAGAAGTTGCCTTAACTTCTCATTTAATGACAAAAGAATTAGATGCTGGACCAATAATAGATAAATGGACTTTCTCTTCTGATGAATTTAGAAACTTAGGTGAAATGAGAAACTATTTAACAACTTTTATACCTTTACTTTCGTTAGAATCAGCTTTAATGATATTTTCTGGTTCGCCTCTAGAGAATCAAGAAGAACAGGGAAGGCAGTTTTATAGAATGAATTACAAGCTAATTGATTTGATAAATAATATTCTTAGTGAAAGATTTGATGAAAACAAAAAAAATTCTGATTTTAATGACGAAATAGACAAACTTTTAATTAATTTTTAATAGTAAGATAAAATCTTAATATGAAAGAACTCATACAAAATATTAAATCTGGAAAAATAGATTTGATTGAAATTCCATCTCCAAATGTTCAAGATAAAGAGATTTTAATAAACTCCTCTTATTCATTAATATCTTCTGGAACTGAAAGAATGTTAACGAAATTTAACGAAGCGAACTATTTAAGTAAAGCTTTACAAAATCCAGAAAAAGTTAAGCAAGTTTTAGCCAAGGCAAGAACCGATGGAATAATCTCTTCAATAGAAGCAGTAAATTCAAGGTTGAATGAACCTATGTCACTAGGGTATTCCAATGTTGGAGTAATTTCTAAGCTAGGAGAAAATGTCAAAGGATTCAAAATTGGAGAAAGAGTAATTTCTGCTAGCAAACACTCTGAACAAGTCATCTCTTCACCAAATCTGATAGCTAAAGTTCCTGATAATGTTTCAGACAATGAAGCAGCTTTTTGTGTTGTTTCAAGTATTGCACTTCAGGGAGTCAGATTGGCGAGACCAGAGATAGGAGAGAAATTTGTTGTTATAGGCGCTGGTTTAATAGGTCTTATTGCAGTACAAATTTTAATTGGAAATGGATGTAAAGTTCTAGCAATTGATTATGATCAAGATAAATTAAAGCTTGCAAAAAAATACGGAGCTGAAATTTTTGCTTATAGTGGTGAAAATAACCCAAGAGATAAGGTAAAAAAATTTACTAATGGAGTTGGTGCGGATGGGGTTTTAATTACAGCATCATCAGAGTCAAACGATCCAATAAATTTATCTTCCGAATTTTGTAGAACCAGAGGAAGAATCATTCAAGTTGGAGTAACCGGATTAAATATTGAAAGAGATCAATTTTTTAAAAAAGAGCTGGAATTTAGAGTATCTTCTTCGTTTGGTCCTGGAAGAAATGATGTTTCTTATGAGGAGGGCTTACAAGATTATCCAATAGGTTTCGTTAGATGGACAATGAAAAGAAACTTCGAAGCTGCGTTAGATTTAATTTCATCAAAAATAATTAATGTTAGTGGTTTAATTTCCTCAGAATATCAATTCAAAGATGCAGTAAAAGCCTACGAAGAATTAAAAAAGAATCAAAATTCATTAGGAATCTTATTCAATTACTCAAATAATGAAAATAAAGAAGTAATAAGCAATCTTGAATTATCAAAAAATAAATTCTACCCAAATAAACCAATAGTTGGATTTATAGGAGCAGGAAATTATGCTTCTAGAATATTAATTCCTGAATTTAGTAAAAATAAAGCTAACTTGCACACTGTCGTTACTTCAAGCGGAAGAAATAGTGTAATACAAGGAAAAAAATTTGGATTTAAAAATGCTGCAACAAATTCAGAAAAAATGTTAAGTAATCCTGATATAAATACTATAGCAATTGCAAGTAGACATGATTCTCATTGTGAATTCGTAATAAAAGCTTTAGAACAGAAAAAAAATATTTACGTTGAAAAACCACTATGCATAAGTATTTCTGAGTTAGAAAGAATAAGAGATGCATATAAAAAGTCTCAATTAAGCTCAAATCCTCCAAAATTATGTGTGGGCTTTAACAGAAGATTTTCTCCTCATATTAAAAAAGCGAAGGAACTATTAACTTCAAGAGTAGAGCCGATATCAATGATAATGACTTTTAACGCTGGACATGTTGATCCAGATCATTGGATTCAAGATGACGAAAAAGGAGGAAAACGAATTATTGGTGAAGCCTGTCACCATATCGATCTTATGAGATATTTTGCCGAGAGTAAATTAGTTTCAATTAATGCTATATCACTTAAAAATTCTTATAGCTCTGATTGGGGAAACGATAAAGCTACTATTTCGATTTCATATGAAGATGGCTCGATAGGGACAATTCATTATTTTGCTAATGGATCGTCTTTTTTTCCAAAAGAAAGAATTGAAATTTTTTATGAAGGTAAGACAATACAAATAGAAAATTTTAAAAAAATGAGAGGGTTCGGATTTAAAAAATTTAAAAAATTTAATCTTTTTGCTCAAAATAAAGGCCATGAAAATTGTGTAAAGTCTTTCATAGAATCAATAGAAAATGGAGAGCAATCTCCTATTTCAGCTGATGAAATTTTTGAGACTACCGAAGCCTCCATTGAAGCTTCTTTGCAAATTCAACAAAGTTAATTAAAGATGATGTCTCTTTTGAGAACTTCTTTTTCGCTTGGATTAATAAGCACCTCAAGATTGCTAATTTATAAATTAAGAATTAAATTTAACTTAATTCCTTTTTTCAGAAAGAAGCATTATTTAGAAATAGAAAATATAGAAAACTCAGTTTTTTTTAAAAAACCTAACTTTAAAAAAGTTCTTTTAAGAAATACTAGCTGGGATGGGAAACAAACCTTTTTTGGGAAACATGTTTTTTATAATTCTGATATACCCAGTTGGCATCTAAATGTTTTTGAAAACCTTTTGAGTCCATCAGAAAAGCCTTCTTTAGAAATATCAGACTTTAATGACAAATTTGGAGACATTAAGTCCATTTGGGAGCCATCTAGACTTGATTGGGTAATTTATAAAGTTCAAAAAATTTTGAAAGATGAAAAAAAGGAAGATTTGGATTCATTAAATTTATGGCTGAAAACATGGGCAAAAAAAAATCCTCCTTTTTATGGAGTAAATTGGAAGTGTGGCCAAGAAGCCTCAATAAGAGTAATTCACTTAGCTCTTGGGTCTCTCATGCTAGGACAGGAGAAAAATTCATCTTCTGACCTTCTTTCTTTGATAAAACTCCATTTGAATAGAATCCAAGCAACTTTAAATTATGGAATAGGACAAGATAACAATCATGGTACCACTGAAGCTTCAGCATTGTATATTGGTGGAGTATGGCTTGAGTATCACGGCTATAAATCAGGAAAAAGGTTTAAAAACTTAGGAATTAAGTGGCTTGAAAATAGAGTAAAAAAACTAGTTCTTGATGATGGAACTTTCAGTCAATACTCAACAAACTACCATAGATTTTTTTTAGATACTTGTTCATTTAATGAAATATGGAAAAATATTTTTAATCAACCAAGTTTCAGCAATACTTTTTATAAAAAACTTAAACTAGCTACTTATTGGCTATATCAATTTGTGGATAATTCAGGTTCAGCTCCAAATCTTGGAGCAAACGATGGAGCTTTGCTTTTGCCCATGACCGATTCCGATCATAATGATTATAGATCTTCGGTTGCAACCGCAAGTGTCCTTTTTTTAAAAAAATCAATTTTTTCTGATTCTGAACTTGTTCAAAACCATTTGAGATGGCTTGGCCTAGATTTTCCAACAGAAAAAATGCCAAGAAAAAAAACTAAAGTTTTTATTAATGGGGGTATGATTAATTTAGTTAAAGATTCTGCTTCAATTTTTTTTAGAATACCAATTTTTAAATTTAGACCAATACAAGCAGATGCTCTTCACATAGACTTCTGGCTTGAAGGAAGAAATATATTTAGGGATGGAGGAACTTTCAGCTATAACTGCAATGAGGAAATGATGGATTATTTTAATGGTGTTGAAAGTCATAACACGATTCAATTTGACAATAAAAACCAAATGGAAAAAATAACGAGATTTCTTTATAAGGATTGGTTAAAAATCGATAAATTAGAGCAATTAAAGGAAAGCGAGAATGAATTTTCTTTTGGCGCAGGATATAAAAAAAAATTCAAAGAAATGCATTATAGAAAAATCGAATTAAAACAAAAAAATATAAAAATTAAAGATACCTTTTCAGGCTTTAAAAATAATGCAATTTTAAGATGGAGATTAGAGCCAGGAAAATGGAAATTAGAGGAAAATAAATTATACTCCGAGAATAGAGATATTAAGATAACTTTGAGAGGGGAGTCCAAAAAAATAAAACTATCTTTTGGAGATGAATCTAGATATTACATGCATAAAGATCAAATTCCGGTATTAGAAATACACTTTTCTTCCGGAGGAGACTTTACAACAGAAATTGATTTCTGAAATGAAAATACTTTATTTTCATCAGTATTTTTCTATTAGAGAGGGCAGCACAGGAACCAGATCATATGAAATGGCAAAAAAACTTATTGAAAGAGGTCATGAAGTTACAATGGTTTGCAGTGATTATGGAGTAAATAACACTGGAATAAAAAAAAATTATACAAATAGTAAAAGAAAAGAGGTAGTTAGTGGTATAAATGTCATCCAATATAATTATAAATCTGCTAATAAACAAAATTTCTTTTTTAGAACTATCGCTTTTTTTAGATTCTCCCTCTCTGGGATAAAACTTTGTTTGAAAGAAGATTACGATTTAGTTTTTTGTAGTTCAACTCCACTAACTGCAGCAATACCAGGTATTTTCTCAAAAATATTTAAAAATAAATACTTTATTTTCGAAGTGAGAGACTTGTGGCCGGCTTTGCCAAAAGCTATGGGCGTTATCAGGAATCCGATTTTATTATTTTTGATGGAGAGTTTAGAAAAAAAAGCATATAAAAAAGCAGATCACATTATCGCTTTATCCACAGGAATGCAAAACGGCATAATTTCAAAAAATATTAGTAGCAAGAAAATTACGGTTATTCCTAATGGATGCGATTTAGATTTATTTACTAAGGCTAATGCTGGTGACTATTTGTTACCTGAAAAGATTGATAATAAAGATTTTATTATTCTATTTTCAGGAGCTCATGGTATAGCAAATAACTTAGACACAGTTTTAAGTGTTGCTAAAATTCTCATTCAAAGAGAAAGAACAGATATAAAGTTTTTATTAGTAGGCGATGGCATAGAAAAAGAAAAACTAAAAAAAAGAGTTAACTTAGAAAAAATACAAAATGTAATTTTTAAAAATCCTATAAGTAAAACGGATTTAGCAAAGTTGATGAATAGGTGCGATTTAGGGCTTCAAGTTTTGGCTAATATTGAAGAATTTTATAATGGAACTTCGCCCAATAAATTTTTTGATTATATATCTTCAGGATTGCCTGTAATTAATAATTATCCTGGTTGGGTGGCAGAAATTATAAAAGAAAAAAATTGTGGTTTTGTTGTAGAACCTGAAAGTATTATTTCTTTTGCAGATACAATAGAATATGCTGCAGATAACATCCAAGAACTCAATCAAAAAGGTAAAAATGCTAGAAGGGTTGCTGAAAATATGTTTGACAGAAAGATTCAAGCAAAGAAATTTGTTAATTTGATAGAGTCCTTTTTATAATAAATTTTTAAATGAACGTTTTAAAATTATTAGATAGAAAAAAAGAAATTTTTCTTGAAGATATTATTGAAAATGAAAGAGAACTTTCAGACCTTGTTAAGGGCAATAGATTCCTTGTAATCGGGGGAGCAGGATCAATTGGTCAAGCGGTAGCAAAAGAAATCTTTAAAAGAGATCCATTAGTGCTTCACATAATAGATATAAATGAGAATAATCTTGTCGAACTTGTAAGAGATATTAGAAGCTCTCTAGGATACATAAAAGGAGATTTCAAAACTTTCGCCTTAGATTGTTCAGGAAAAATATTTGATAGTTTTGTAAATGAAAACTTTCAGTATGACTACGTATTGAATTTATCTGCCTTAAAACACGTAAGGAGCGAAAAAGATCCTTATACTTTGATGAGGTTAGTTGAAGTGAATATTTTAAATACTATAAAAACTCTTAAAATAGCAGCGGAAAAAAACTGTAAAAAATATTTTTGCGTTTCAACAGATAAGGCTGCTAATCCAGTCAATATGATGGGAGCTAGTAAAAGGATAATGGAAATGTTTTTAATACATAAAAACGAAGTTCCTGTTTCAACCTCTAGATTTGCAAACGTTGCTTTTTCTGATGGCTCTTTACTTCATAGTTTTAGCCAAAGATTTTCAAAATTACAACCTATTGTTGCCCCAATAAATATCGAAAGATATTTTCTGACTACTAAGGAAGCAGGAAAGTTATGTTTGATATCATGTTTGCTTGGAAAGGATAAGGATATTATGTTTCCTAATCTATCTGAAGAACTTCATCTTACGAAATTTCCAAAGATAGCTACTAATTTTTTAAATCAGAAAGGATTCAAACCATATTATTGTAATGATGAAGAGGAGGCAAGAAATCTTTCAGAAGAATTAATTAAAAAAAAACTTTGGCCTTGTTACTTTTTTGAAACTGATACTACTGGAGAAAAAAGCTTTGAAGAGTTTTATACAGAAAAAGAAAATGTAGATTTTTCAAAGTTTAAAGAGATTGGAATTGCTCAAAATAATTATCTTGGAAGCAAACAAGGCTTAGAAGACTTTTTGTTTAATATAAAAAAAATAAGAAAAAAAGCTTTTTATAAAAAAGAAGATATTTTAAATTTATTTAAAATATTGCTGCCTGATTTCAATCACAAAGAAACTGGTAGATACCTTGATGATAGGATGTAAAAAATAATATGAAAAGGTTTTTAGATATTTTTATTTCGATCGTTACACTTTTAATACTTTCTCCTATCTTTATAATAATCTCTTTACTAGTTTTCACAAATTTAGGAAGGCCAATTTTTTTTTCACAAAAAAGGGCAGGCTTTCAGAAAAAACCTTTTAAAATATATAAATTTAGGTCTATGTTAAATTTGAAAGATTCTAATGGAAAAGATTTAGAAGATTCCCAGAGACTTACTAAATTTTCTAAATTTTTGAGATCAACAAGTTTAGATGAATTACCAGAGCTGATAAATGTCATTAAAGGGGAAATGAGTCTCGTTGGTCCAAGGCCTTTACTAATAGAATATTTAGATTTATATAACGATCATCAATTGAGAAGATTTGAGGCAAAGCCTGGAATAACTGGCTTGGCACAAGTCAATGGCAGAAACAATATCACCTGGGATGAAACATTTAATTTTGATGTTTCTTATGTAGATAATAGAAACTTACTTTTAGATTTTAAGATTTTATTTAGGAGCATAAAGAAAGTTATAATTAGAGAAGGAATTTCTTACCAAGATCATCCAACAAAGCATAAATTTACTGGAAATGAAAAAAAATAAACTTGCTATTTTTGGAGAAGGCGGACATTCAAATGTTTTAAAAGATTGCGCTATTTTAAATAAATGGAAAAAAATTGATTTTTATAATGACATTTTCAGCGAGAAATCTATAGGAAATTTAGAATTATTAATCAATAAAATTAATGAATACGATGGAATTATTATTGCTATAGGTGATAATTTAATAAGAAAAAAAAAATACGAATTAATTAAGAAAAACGATGGAAAGATAGCAACTTTAATTCATCCTACAGCCATAATTTCACCAGAAGTAACTATAGCCGAAGGTACAGTTGTCTGTGCTGGCGCTATAATAAATCCAAAAGCCTCTATAGGTAATAATTGTATTCTAAATTCAGGTTCTATAGTTGAACATGACTGCATTATTGAAGATTCCGTACATATATCTCCTGGAGCGGTTTTGTGTGGAGCCGTAAAAGTTTCAAACTTAACTTGGATTGGAGCAAATTCTATAGTTAGAGAAGGAGTAAAAATAGGAGAAAGTTGTATAGTCGGAGCAGGGTCGGTAGTCTTGACAGACATGGAGTCAAATAAAAAAGGGGTAGGAAATCCAATTAAAATAATCAACTAAGGTGAGCTTTGAAAAATAACTTTAAACTATCCCCCTGGCCTTATTATAGTAAGGAAGAAATTATAAAATCTTCTCAAATTCTTTCCTCAGGAAAAGTTAACTATTTAACTGGTGAGCAAGGAAAATTATTTGAAAGAGAGTTTTCTAAGTTTTGTGATACAAAATATTCTATTGCTCTAGCAAATGGAACTGTTGCTTTAGATCTAGCTTTAAAGGTATTAGATATTTCAAAAGGTGATGAAGTAATCGTTACACCAAGATCTTATATTGCTTCAGTCTCGAGCGTTTTTAATTGTGGGGCAAAACCTATATTTGCTGATGTAGATATAAATTCTGGGAATATAACATCGGGTACGATTTTAAAAAAAATAACAAAAAAAACAAAAGCAATTATATGCGTTCACTTAGGAGGATGGCCTTGTGAAATGGACTCAATTATGAAACTTGCAAAAAAGCATAATTTATTTGTTATAGAAGACTGTGCCCAAGCGCATGGAGCAATTTACAAAAACAAAAGTGTAGGATCAATTGGAGATATTGGAACCTGGTCTTTTTGTCAGGATAAGATTATGACAACAGGAGGAGAGGGCGGCATGATATCCACTAACAACTATAATCTTTGGAATAAAATGTGGTCTTATAAAGATCATGGGAAAAGCTTTTACTCTATGTATAAAAAGAAGCATCCTCCGGGATATAGATGGCATCATGAGTCTTTTGGAACAAACTGGCGAATGACAGAAATTCAGGCTGCTATTGGAAGAGTGCAGTTAAAAAAAATGAAAAGATGGAATCAATTAAGATCTAGAAATGCCACTTTTATTAATAATATAGCTAAAAAATTTAACGAAATTATATATTTACCTGCTTTTCCAAAAGATTGTAAACATGCATTTTATAGAAGTTATTTATATGTCAAAGAAGACGAATTAGAAAAAGGATGGACCCGAGATAAAATTATTGAAGAAATTAATAATAAAAATGTTCCATGTTTCTCTGGTTCTTGCTCAGAAATTTATCTAGAGAAGGCATTTATAAAAAATAAGCTTAATCCTAGCAAGAGGCTTCCTAATGCAAAAAAAATAGGAGAAAGATCTTTGTGCTTCCTAGTCCATCCAACGATTACTAAGGATGAATTAAATTATATTGGAAGTGTTTTAAAAAAAGTCTTTAAACGAGCTAGTAAAGTCATATAATCATGAAAAAAATCCTAATTATGAGAAAACGTATTTTAGTAAGAATGATTCCAGATTTTTCTTTTGTTATATTTGGATCAAGTATTGCTTGCTTAAATATCTTTTATATAAGCGGAATAGAAGCCTTTATCAGTTCATTAACAATTTTAGGAATCCTTCTTTTTATTTCCATTATGTTAGGTTTTTTTTTGAATGGAGTGTACTCAAAAAAACCTAATAATATTTTATTGCAAGAAAAACTTTTATCCGTCTCGAAAGGAATATTGATTGGTTATTTTCTTTGTTTGTTAATTGCAGGGTTTGCAAATTTAGAAATTTTAGTTGCAGGCAGTTTTGATAAATTTTTTCCTTTATTAATTACAATTTCGCAAGCAGTTTCTTTAACTGCAATATTCATGATAGGTTCAAGAACTTGGGTTCATTTGTACACTGTAAATGCCATAGATGAAATTAATGAAAATAATATTATATCAAGTAAAAAAAACGTTCTCATAATAGGTGGGGCTGGTTACATTGGATCTGCGCTAGTTGAAAAGTTGCTTAACGAGGATTATTCAATAAAAGTATTAGACGTTCTTTTTTTTGGAGAATCTCCTATAGAGAAATTTCTATCCAATCCTCGATTCCAATTAATTAAAGCTGATTTCAGAAAGATTGATGATCTTGTTTTAGCAATGCAAGACTGTCATACAGTGATTCATCTAGGCGGACTCGTTGGAGATCCAGCTTGTGCAATTGATGAATTTCTTACAACCGAAGTAAATCTCACTTCAACAAAAATCATTGCAGAAATAGCAAAAGCTAATGGGGTGAAAAAATTTATCTTTGCAAGCTCTTGTTCAGTATATGGCGCCCAGGAAGAAATTTTAGATGAAAATTCAGGTTTGAATCCCTTGTCTCTTTATGCCAAAACAAAAGCGGCCTCTGAAACCGTTCTTTTAAACTTAAAATCGGAAAGTTTTGCACCAGTAATTTTAAGGTTCGCTACGGTGTTCGGTTTGTCAGGCAGAACTAGATTCGACCTTGTTGTAAATCTTCTCACTGCTAAAGCATGCGTAGATAAAAATATGACAGTTTTTGGTGCAGAACAAACCCGACCATTTATTCATGTTTCAGATGCTGCTGAATCCATTATTTGTGCAATGAAAAAGAATAGAGAATTAGTAAGTGGCGAAATCTATAATATTGGAGGATCTCAACTAAACTATACATTATTGGAACTTGCTAACTTAATCAAAGAGAGAGTTCCGGATTCTTTTATTACTATAGAAAATGCAAATGAAGACGCAAGAAATTACAATGTTTGTTTCGATAAAGCATTTAATGATTTGAGTTTTACTCCTAAATTTTCATTAGAAGATGGAATAGATCAAGTTGTTAATAAATTTAAAAGAAATGAAATAGAAAAGTATGATTCTATTCTGCATAGCAATTTTATGCATATGTCAGAAAATGGAAGAGATATTTTAGGCTCTTTAGAATACGTAGGTTGGGAAAAAGAACTTTTAGAAGCACAAACTTGATTTTTTGCTTTCCACTATGATTCCTTTAAAAAAAATAGTAATTCCAGTTGCTGGTTTAGGAACTCGGATGCTTCCAGCAACAAAAGCAGTTCCAAAGGAAATGTTACCAATACTTAAAAAACCAATAATTCAATATATTGTTGAAGAAGTTGTTTATGCAGGTTTTAAGGAAATAGTTCTTATTAATCATTCAAGTAAAAATTCTATAGAAAATCATTTTGATAAAAGTTTTGAACTAGAAGTTACTCTGGAAAAAAGAGTTAAAAGAGCGTTATTAAAAGAGATAAGATCAATTTCTAAACTAGATATTTCTATTCAGTCAATAAGACAGCATGAACCCTTAGGCCTTGGGCATGCAATCTTATGCGCAAAAAAAATTATTGGTAGAGAGCCATTTGGAATAATTCTTCCAGATATGCTCATAAGTGAAAAGTTAGCCAACGACGGAATTGCTTTAAAAAGAATGAAAGATAGTTTTAATCAAACAGGAATAGACAGCCTTCTTTTAGCAAAAACAAACAAAGTTAATTTATCTAAATATGGCGTTGCAAATCTAAGCAAAAAAAGGATATCTTCTAAGAATCAAAATTTATTAGGTATTATAGAAAAACCACCTTCAAAAAAAGCCCCTTCTAATTTTTTTGCTGCTGGAAGATATATTTTTAATAACGAAATGATGAATTTTATAGAAAAAGTTAAACCTGATAAATATGGAGAGATTCAATTAACAAGCGCAATAAATTTATATCTAGAATCTTCAAAAAAAATAAATCCTTTTTTTCTAGATGGTAAAATTTTTGATTGTGGAGATTTAAAAGAATATTTATTTGCCATCTTAGAATTTGCATCCAAAGATAAAAGCTTGAAAAGACAACTAATTAATTATTTAGTCGAATAAGAAAAGTTGATAAAAATAGTAAAAAAATATTTTTCTTTTTTTAAAAGATATAAAAAAGATATTTATTTAGTAGACTCAGAAAAAGATAAAGAGTTTTTAATAGACTCTATTATAGAAGAAAAAATTTTAGGCATAGATACAGAATTTGATTGGAGAAATACGTATTTCCCAAAGCTTTCTCTGCTGCAAATCTCAACAAAATCTAAAATCATATTGATAGACTGTATAAAAGTTAAAAATCTTAATTACTTAAAAAACTTATTAGAAGATAAAAATAAATTAATTATCTTTCACTCCTCAAGAAGTGACACAACTGTTCTTAATACTAATTTAGATATACAGATTGAAAATTCTTTTGATATTCAGATTGCTGAAAAAAATATTTCTAAAGGAGAAATAGAAAATTATGCTAGTTTGGTTAAAAAATACTTTTTTATAAATTTAAAAAAAACAGAAACTAACTCTAATTGGCTTAAAAGACCGTTTAGTGATGACCAATTAAGCTATGCTGCTGATGATGTAAATTACTTGATAGAAATTTACTTAAAACAAATAAAAGTTCTTAATAAGAAAAGTATCCTGATTCAAACTTTAAAGGATTCAAAAAAAGAAGCTAATTTAGGAAATCAAGAATTGCATGTTTCAAGAATAAAAAAACTTAAAAAACCAACTAAAATAGAAAAAGAAATTTTCATATGGCGAGAAAATTATGCTGGCAGGTTAGATGTTCCAACTTCATATATATTTAAAAACAAAGATCTAAGAAAACTTGCCTATTTATCTCAAGAGAAAAAAAGAAATAATGATGAAATATTAAAATACTTTAAAAAATTACTTTATGGCAAAGATTTTATAGAATTCATGGAGGGATATTAATGATCTGGATTATCTATTATCTTCTGTTGTTTCTTTTAGCGTATATCTTAATAAATTTAATAACTAATAAATTTATAAAATATTTTTTTATACCTATTTTAATCGGGTCATTTGGGTCTTTCTGGTTTATTCAGCCGGGCAGTTCTGAATTAGCGCCCATTGTTTCTATTTTATTTTTAGAGGCATCTATTTTAGATTCTAATGGAACGGAAAGGCTAATAAGACCTATGCTTGGTTTTATCTTTATTTTAGAAATAATTTCTTTAATTTTTTATTTATTATCAAAAAATTTATCTAAAAAGGAATAATTTTTGCATTCAAATTTTCTGTATCTATCAATCCAACATTATTTTTCCCTTCCATAATACCTGCGCATTCTCCAGGATTAAATATTAATGCTTTATTTATTACTTCCGATCTATACCTGTGGGTATGTCCATGCAAGATAAAATCCATTTCTTTAGTCATCTTTTCATTAATAAGTTCTGGATGATGAAGAATAGCAATTTTAATATTATTTTTTTTTATAAAGTGCGGCTCATCGTAAAATTTAAAAGCGTATTTTTTTGACTCTTTTAATAAATCTTTTTTTTCATGCATATCATTATTTCCAAAAACTCCTAATAAAGGAATTTCTAGTTTTGAGAATGCTGCAATTGATTTAGGAAGAGTAACGTCTCCTGTATGAATTACAAAAGATGGATTTATTTCATTGAAAATTTTACAAATTTCAGAGATATTTTTTAAATTATTATGAGTATCCCCAGTAACTCCAATTAACAAAACTTCTAAGGTTTTTCAAGTATATGAATAGCACAGGCAGTTCCAAGACCAATTACATGAGTCATCCCAATCTGCGCTTTTTCTACTTGCCTTTTACCTGCTTCTCCTCGTAAATGGGTACATATTTCATAAATATTTGCTATCCCTGTAGCCCCCAAGGGATGTCCTTTGGAAAGTAAACCTCCCGAGACATTAACAGGTATTTTACCACCTAACTCAACATGACCTTCATCAATCATTTTTCCTGCATCTCCATCAGAACAAAGACCTAAATTCTCATAATGAAGCATTTCAGCTGTTGCAAAACAATCATGGAGTTCAACAAGATTAATATCCTCCGGGCCAATCCCTGCTTGCTCATAAGCATCTTTAGCAGCAATTCTTGTACAAGCATTTACGTCTGGCATTACCAAATCTCTATCAGTATATGGGTCGCTTGCTAAGGCAGATGCTCTTACTTTGATAGCTCTTTTCATTCCTAATTCTTTTGCTTTTTTTTCAGAAACAAGCACTGCGGCAGCCGAACCATCAACGTTTACAGAGCACATCAACTTGGTGTTTGGATATGAAATCATCTCAGCATTCATTACATCGTCCAAAGGAGTTTCAATTTGATACATTGCTTTAGGATTAAGAGTTGAATGATGATGATTTTTGACTGAAATTTTTGCAAATTGCTCAAAAGTAGTTCCGTATTTGCTCGAGTGTTCCATACCGGCCTCTGCAAAAACACAGGGCATAGTTCCAGAGCCAAGTAATCCTTCTTTTGGAATGCCATCTCCTCCGCCAGCTCCTCCTAGAAGACCTTTACCCATTTGTTCAACGCCAACTGCAAGAACAACATCATACATACCGGCTTTTATTGACATCCAAGCTTCTCTGAAAGCTGTTGCACCAGTGGCACAGGCGTTTGCGCAGTTAACAACAGGAATTCCCGTTTGGCCAATCTCTTGAAGAATTCTTTGACCGACCATGGCATTTGCCTGACCAAGATTTCCACAATACATTGCTTGCATGTCTTTAATAGTTAGACCTGCATCATCTAAGGCCATTAAAGCTGCCTCAGCGCCAATATTAGGGACAGTTCGGTCTGGAAATCTTCCAAACTTAATCATATCTACA